>Ga0265295_1000314_pt1 | contig 98939 bp, 88 predicted proteins | sample Munlansysbiofilm_FD_192503 | JGI IMG/M metagenome (GOLD analysis project Ga0265295, IMG submission 192503) | Leachate microbial communities from a municipal landfill in Southern Ontario, Canada - Methane capture system biofilm | ecosystem: Engineered > Solid waste > Landfill > Unclassified ... | reverse complement strand
GAAAGCGAGCGGAATTCCAGCTCTTCGAGCAATTTTTTTAGTTCCTCGGCATTTGGTTGAGCACGTGCCAACGCATCAAAATCGATATCAATGGGTACATCTAATTTTATTTCTACTAGAATGCGCGCCAAATCGAGCTGTTCGCGGTTCTCGATTAGTTTTTCTTGTTGTCCTTTTGATAGCTGCTCAATATTCTTGTAAATTTCCTCAATGGAACCGTATTGTGCTATGAGTTTGGCTGCAGTTTTTTCGCCAATGCCCGGAACGCCTGGTATATTATCTGATGAATCGCCCCAGAGCGCAAGTATATCCTTAAACTGCATAGGGTTTTCAATGCCATATTTTTTACACAAATCGTTGGCGGTAACCGTTTCAATATCGGCACCACTGCGCGAGGGTTTTACCATAACCACCTTGCTGGTAAGCAGCTGTCCGTAATCCTTATCGGGTGTCATCATCATTACCTCAAAGCCTAGTGGTTCGGCTCTTGCTGTAAGCGTTCCCACAATATCATCAGCTTCGTAGCCCTGCTTTTCGAGGATGGTAATATTCATTGCACGGATAATTTCCTTAATAATTGGTACTGCCGAGCGGATATCCTCGGGAGTTTCCTGTCGGTTGGCCTTGTACTCGGGGTACAAATCGTTGCGGAAGGTTTTGCCCGATATATCGAAAGCTACGGCAATGTGCGTTGGGTCGAACCGCTTTAGCGCATCGAGCAGCGATTTGGTGAAACCAAAAATGGCGGAAGTATTTTGCCCCTTACTGGTTTTAATGGGCCTACTAATAAATGCAAAGTAGGCGCGGTATATAAGGGCGTAGGCATCGAGAACTAGAAGTGTTTTAGTAGGCATATTATGAGTTTTTAGATATTGACAAATGTGGTTGCAAAGATATTATCAATGTTGTATAAATCAGCTTTTTATTAAATGATGTTTTCGTTCTGTCATTTATCGACTCTGTTTAGAATGACCAATACGCACCCTGAGCAGCCTACTATGAACGAATACGAAGGGTGAATTTACTTTTACGCAATTCAGAACCTCTACTAAACCCTACCGCATTTCATGTCGTTTAGTTAAGGCTGTCGGCTTCGACTTCGCTCAGCCTGACCGTCAGCCTAGCGAAGTCGAAGGGGCGGGTGTAATTGAATAATAGGTAATATCTTGTTAACTAAACGACATTGATTCATCTTTTAAAAATTTGATGAATAATGCGGGTTAAAAGAAGAGCGTATCATTTTTCATTGGAATATGAATATTCCTTAGCCCTTCCTGTCGTAGCTTATGCTTAAAAAACTCCATTGGTTTTAGGTCGCCATGCACCAATATGGTTTCCTTTATCTTTTTAAAATCTTGGCATTTCAAAAATTCAATCATCTCCTCATAGTCGCCATGGCCCGAGTACGATTCTATTCGGCGAATATCGGCTTTTACCTCATGCTCAATTCCGTGAATTGAAACGGATTTGGCCCCATCCAATATGCGCGCTCCCAGTGTGGTTGGGGCGCAGTATCCCACAAATAGGATAGTGTTTTTTGGGTTACTTATGTTATTTGCCAAATGGTGCTTAATGCGGCCCGCCTCGGCCATTCCCGATGCCGATATAATAACGCAAGGTTTGTTGTACGTGTTTAGTGCTTTCGACTCATCAACACTCTTGGTATAGCGAAGTGCGTTAAACCCGAATGGGTCAGGGTCTTTCTCCATAATTCTCTGAATATCGGTATTGAAGCATTCTGGGTGCATTCTAAATATTTCGGTTGCGTTGGTTGCAAGTGGGCTATCAACAAATATTTCAACTTTAGGCAGGCGACCGCTATGATAAAAATTGTTTAGTGAGTACACTAAATCCTGTGTACGCCCCACGCTAAACGATGGTATTATAAGTTTTCCGCCCTTGTTAACGCAGGTTTCAATAACCACATCCAGCAGGTCTTCTTCGCCTCTGTCGTTATCGTTGTGAAGCCTGTCGCCATAGGTCGATTCGCAAATCAGAATATCGGTTTGTGGGAAGGGTTGAGGTGACCTTAGAATGCGATTCTTTGGACGGCCAATGTCGCCTGTATAGGCTATGTTTTTGGTAACCCCATTTTCAATAATTTTGATATTTGCTACGCCGCTACCTAGCATATGGCCAGTATCGGTAAATTTTACTTGTATATTACTATCAATATTGAATTTTCTATCGTATGGCACGCCAATAAATAGTTTCATCGACTCAACAGCATCATCCTTAGTATAAAGTGGTTCAACAGGTTTTAACCCCTTTCGAACCCTTTTTTTATTGAAATAGTAAATATCACGTTCCTGAATAAAACCCGAGTCAACCAGCATAATGGCGCATAGGTCGCGCGTGGCCGAGGTACAAATTACCGAGCCATCAAAGCCCTGTTTAAAAATGTAAGGTATTAGTCCAGAATGGTCTATATGTGCGTGGGTTAGAATAATATGGTCTATCTCTTTAGGGACGAAACCCAAATCGCGGTTCATTTCATCGGTTTCTAACCCTTTTCCTTGGTACATTCCGCAATCGAGCAAGATTTTTTTCCCGTCATCCGTTGTTATAAGATGTTTGCTGCCCGTAACTTCACGCACAGCACCGTTAAATTGTAATTCCATATGCCAAAATTTAATTCAGATTAGATGACCTAAAGGTAACAAAAATCTGAACAAATTATGACCGTATTGTGTTTCGTTAGTGCTCGCAAACAGGTATTTTTGATGAGTTTTAATTGTAAATCTACCATACTAAATTGGTTAACACTGTTGGTAATCAATAATTTTATTCACTCAGGTAAATGCGAACTCCGAGTGGGTAATTAGCACCACCTCGTTAAAATCGGGTATCTACCTAGTAACTCTTTACTCCACCGACGGAAAACGGGTAGTTAGAAAGGTTGTGAAAGAATAGAGAAGTATAGTTTGTAAATTTAAAGGGGCTGCCTATTTTTTTAGGCAGCCCCTTTTTAATTTTTTGATGTAGCGGGGTGGCGAATTATTGGTAGAGACGCACGGCCGTGCGTCTCTACCAATAATAATCTATATTAAAACTCTTTACCCTTCCCTTTGGGATAGTCGATAGAGTAATGAAGCCCACGGCTTTCACGCATATTCTGGGCGTTTTTAATTATTAGGTAGCCCACATTTATCATATTTCGGAGTTCGCATAAGTTTTGGGTAAGTATCGACTTTTTAAATAGTTCTTCGGTTTCCTGATACAAGGTTTCGAGGCGAACCAAGGCTCGCTCAAGCCGTAGGTTGGAGCGTACAATGCCTACATAGTTACTCATAACTTGCTGCATCTCTTTATAACTCTGGGTAATAAGTACCATCTCCTCGTTGTGGGTCGTTCCCTCGTAGTCCCACTTAGGGATGCTCTGGTTAATTTGCAAAATTTTTGCCTTTGCAATGGAGGCTTTAGCTGCTTTTTCAGCAAAAACCACAGCTTCTATTAGCGAGTTTGATGCCAATCGGTTCGCACCGTGCAGTCCGGTAGATGAGCATTCGCCTATGGCGTAGAGGTTTTTAATGGTGCTCTCGCCATTTAAATCAACCTTAATACCGCCGCAAAGATAGTGAGCGGCAGGAACAACGGGAATCATTTCTTTGGTTATGTCAATGCCTATTGAGAGGCATTTTTGGTATATATTTGGGAAGTGATTCTTAATTTCATTGGGATTCTTAAAGGTTACGTCGAGAAGTACAAAGTCGTCCCCGCTAATCTTCATCTCATTGTCGATGGCACGGGCAACAATATCGCGGGGAGCTAGCGAGCCGCGCGCATCGTATTTTTGCATAAACTCTTTGCCTTGCTTGGTTTTAAGAATTGCTCCGAACCCACGCATAGCCTCGGTTATTAAAAACGAAGGGCGTTCTCCTGGATGGTACAACGAAGTGGGATGGAATTGTATAAATTCCATATTCTCAATAGTGCCCTTGGCTCTGTAAACCATAGCAATACCATCGCCAGTAGAAACCAGTGGGTTGGTTGTTGTGTGGTAAATATTGCCTACACCGCCTGTTGCAAATACCGTGCTTTTAGCAAGAAACGTACTAACTTTTTGGGTTTTTGTGTCGAGTATATAAGCGCCAAAGCATTCAATATTAGGTGTTTTTCGAGTAATCTTTTCTCCTAGATGGTGCTGCGTAATAACCTCAATGGCAAAGAAATTTTCAAATACCTTTATGTTCTTGTGGTTTTTTACCATCAAGCTAAGTGCTCGTTGTATTTCGTTGCCAGTATTGTCTTTATGGTGAAGAATTCTATGCTCAGTATGGCCACCTTCGCGGGCTAAATCATATTGTCCGCTTACCTGTTTGTCGAATTTAACACCCCACTGAATAAGCTGCTTTATCTGTTCGGGTCCTTCGGTAGCCACTAAACGAACAACCTCTTGATTGCAGAGTCCGTCGCCGCAAATTAGCGTATCCTGAATGTGCTTTTCAATGCTATCGGGTTCGTAGGTAACTGCGGCAATTCCCCCTTGAGCGTATGAGGTATTGGTTTCCTCAACGCCTGCCTTGCTAATTAGGTTTACCGTGCCGTACTCGGCAACTTTTAGCGCGAAGCTTAAACCGGCGATGCCGGTTCCAACAACCAAAAAATCGCTTGTGTGTTTACCCATAGCGTTGTTTTTTTGCAAAGGTAAATTATTGTGATGTGGAATACAAGAACATCAATTTAAATATAAAAAGAGAGGCTGCCATGGCAGCCTCTCGGTATTGGTTAAGAACGTTTTTTTTGTCCTAATCTCGTTATAATAAACGTATTGAAGGATTGAATTCTTCAGCAATTATCCTATCTGAAATTAACTTCCTATCTCTTATTACTTATTAATCTCCAATTCAAGCCACTCCTCAAGGGTGCTATAAATTTCTTTCTGTGTCTCTTCGGGGAAGCTATGGATGCGGGTTCTGTGGTCGCCATTGGATTTAATGTATCTTACCGCATTGGTTTTCTCTCCTGGAACCACAGCGGTTGCGCTCCATGGGTCGTCCTCGCCATATATGTAAAGCATGTAGTTTCCATCGTTTTGTACCCATTGGTTTACTCTTTGCATAGGTTCGGGGTCAAATATTGCTTTATGGCCTTTGGGCATTGTAAAATCGAAGGTGATATTGGTTGTATCGGAAAGGAAACGGCTCCATGGTTTAACCTCGTATCCGTACATACCAATTTCGGTCATAGCTTGGTAAAAGAATGGCCTAACAGCATCAACGCCGCTATCCTCAATAAAGGTAAACGAAGCAATGTTTACCCAGTGGTTAAAAAGCTCCTCATCGGTTGCTGTGGCATTGGGAATTTGCGAACAGTCGAGCCCGCCCCATTGCCAAAAACCGAAGTCGTACTCAAGTACATTCACATCGTAAGCTCTGCTAAGCCCAAAACCAAACTTGTAGTTTTTGTCTTTTGCAAGTTGCTCAAGCATAGGCATTAACTTTTCTTTACGCTTAAATAATTCTTCTTGAAAAGCTCTCACCCTTTCGCGACACTGGGGGGTGCTCACGTTTGCAAGGAACTGGTATACGCGCTCATCCTCGCTACTAAAGTTTAGCGGTGCAACGTAAGGAATACTAACATCAACATCGTTTGGGTATAGCGACCTATGAAAAATGGTTGCCTGGCCGCCCTTGCTAATACCCGTGCTTACCCATTTGGATTTGTAGAATGGTTTAAACGCATTGATAATGGCGTGGTGGTCTGTTGCTGCCTGAAAAATATCTAGATATGCCCACGGTATGCTATCTTTGGGCCGGCTATTTTCGAAGAAGCGATGCTCAATATTTATTTGGTTTGCGTTGAGCAGTTTAGTTGGCTCGGTGGCACGAGGCGTGTATATTTTGTAACCCTCAATGGCAATAACCATAGGATTGTTAAAATCGTTATGGCTATAAATTACCCTAAGCGGGAAATGTTCTCCGTTGGGATTATTGTGGTCCTGCGGCATAGAGAACCATAGTTCCCAACTTTCAGCAAATAGGGTGTCGGCCTCTATCTTTTTAAGGCTGTCGATATTTGCAATTTGGGCAATTACCTCTTCGGCTGTTTGGGGTCTAGGCTGGCATCCCGAAAGTATGAAGGCGGTTATAAGCGCCGAAAATACTATGGCAATAGTGTTTTTAATTGATATGAAATTTTTCATCTCTGTAGTATATTTAGGTTAGCTAATATTCTTGTAAATTTATGTTTTTTTAATTGTTGATTAGTTAATAACGTTAATTCGAAATAACTAACATTATCTTTCTAATTGTTGAAGTTTAACTATTAATACTCCTGTTGCAAAGCAACTTAACCTCAATGAATATGGGGTATTTTAGGTATTTGAACTCTACTGATTCGTTTTTATCTTCGTTTAATAATCCCGTAGGGATTGAATATTTATAGCATTTATCGTTTGCTATGTTGTGCGACCTCGTTGAGGTCGAATATATTATGCCTGTCTTCTTTGCTATAAATATTTGAATCCTACGGATTCGTTCGTTTGCTTTACAAATATGTATTTTTATATAGCTAGCGGTCAGGCTGAGCGAAGTCGAAGCCGACAACTTTACTAAATGGCATTGCTTTTTTCTTTCTAAAAAGTGAGGTTTAGGCATAGTACGTAAGCATCCTGTTGCTTACCAAATGACATAACTACTTTTTCCTTGTTATACGGTTTGGCAAAAATGTACGAGCTAGCCACCCCAATGGCGGCTCCCCCAATAATATCCCAGTAATCGTGCTTATTGGCATAAAGCCTCGTGTAGCCTGTGTAGGCAGCTAGTGCGTAGGCTGGTATTCCTACCTTCCATCCAAATTTGCGCTGTACAAATGCGGCTCCCATAAAAGCTCGCGATGCGTGACCCGAGGGAAAAGCGTGCCCCTCGCCGTTGGGTCGTTCCTTATTTATAGCATATTTAAGTCCATAGGTAACAACGGTTGAAACGCCTGCTGCCCAAACAAATTGCCAAGTCCCTTTGTATTCATCTTCACTCCATATTAAGGTAGAAGCGAAAGCCGCCCCAGGTATAGCTAATTGTAAAACTTCACCTGAAAGCTCAATGGGACTAACCTGTGCGCGAGCCGTTAGTATAGTAATCGAAAGAATAACTGCAAAAAATATTCGCTTCATTATAAAATGGGTTGAGGTATTTGTTATCCCCAGCTAAGAACCAAAGTTACTAAAAAAGGAACGAGTACCGATAGAACAATGCCGTGAAAAATTGAAATCATAGCATAATCCTTACCCGATGCTTTGGTAATAATTGGTAGGGTTGTGTCCATACTAGTTGCGCCACCCGCTGAAATTGGAGCAAGTTTTCCAAACAGCACAGCAAAAATTGGTGCGGCCACAAGCGTAATTATTTCGCGCATTATGTTTGCCAGCAAAGCAATAACCCCCAGCTCATCGCCCCTTAGCTCTGTAATAAAAATACTGGAAAGGCTGTAGTAACCAAATCCATAGCCTACGGCTAGTAAGTCGAGGAATTTATCATCGGATAGGAGTAAAAAAATTACAGCTACGCCCAGCGTTGTTCCAACAATTGTTACAATGGGTACCAGTAGTATTTTAAAGTTCAGCTGCCTAATGGCTTTAAGCGAATTTGGGTCTGCTCCAATGCCAATACCTACAAGAAACATTAAAAGGTATAATGCCCACTGACTGTAATCGTTACTTATCAGCATTTCAGGAACGAACCTGAACAAGCCGAGCACAACGCCCAGTACAAAAAACGAAAGAATTGTGAGGCTACCCTTCATAATTATCGTTTTTGGGTTTGAACCAAATTACGTAGGCAGCCCAAGCCACTATAACGCTACCAGCAATCCCCCCGAGAGATACTACCAGGGCTTTAAACCCGAGTTTGGGTAGGTTGTTCATAATTATTTCGTTTGCACCTACGGCAATGCCCAGTAAAAAAAGCAGCAGGTAAATAGCCCACATAGTAAACTTGTCGGCAAATTTTACCATCTTCTTTCGAGTACGGAAAAAGTAACCGAAAAAGACCCCAACCACCATTACAATCAGAACTGTAAACATATTTTTAGAATAGTGGCGATGGGTAAGTGCCTTTGCTTACTAGTTTTGCCAAGCTGCTAGTAACAATTGGCTTGTCGCCAGGGTAGGTAACACCAAACCATTGCGAACTTGTGGGCAGCACATTACAGGTTGCTTTACCCGATTTTATTAGCGCATTTACCACTGTTGGTATGTAAAACTCAGCCTTTGGATTTGCTAGCGAACCGCTCAAAAACTCGTTGAGCATTGAATCGATATGCCCAAAAAAGTTGGGTGTAAAGCCCCAAAAGTTCATTGAAACAAGCGATTGCTCATCAACTGCAACCAGTTCGTCATTCGCATCTTTATACATTACCTTGCCGTTAACCCGTTCAATGTGTGTGCGTTCAACCACATCGTTAAGGTTTGATTTTTCATCCACAGCACAAACCCCACGTGAAACAGAACCTTCATCGCTTAGCGTATTGCCCAAGCGGTATGCAACCATAAAATATTCTCCCTCGGTTAGGGTTGGTTTCATAAGTTCCTTAGCAAGAACTTTAAACGATTCGGCTCCATAAAAATCGTCGGCATTAATAACGGCAAATGGTTCCTTTACCACGTTGCGGCAAACCCATACGGCATGGGCTGTTCCCCATGGTTTTACCCTATCGGCGGGACATGTAATGCCACTTGGCAGGTTGTCGAGCTCCTGAAAAACTAGCTCGTAAGGCACCTTGCCATCGAAATGCTTGCCGAACACCTCGCGAAAATCCTTTTCAATATCCTTGCGGATAACAAAAACTACCTTTCCGAAGCTTGCACGAAGCGCATCAAAAACCGAGTAATCGATAATGGTTTCGCCATTGGGTCCAACGGCGTCAATTTGTTTTATGCCTCCGTAACGGCTTCCCATTCCGGCAGCAAGAACTATAAGAGTTGGTTTCATGTGTCTATTTATTTATTTTTAAAGGAACACATAGAACATTCATGGAGTAGTAGTTCTCCTTTGTGTTAGAGCCGCTAACATGAATGTTTCATATGTATGTTTTTTTGTTTTTTAATTGTCATATAAGACTCGCCAAAACAATTATTTTTTTAGCGTGAATATGTCTATGCCTCGTTTAAACTTAAAATTTGTAAAATGAATACAAAAGTGGGGTAAAAGGATGGATAATAAAAATTGCAGAAAGTATTTTTACAACCCTATTACCTTTCCTTTTCCTTGGGCTATGGCGCTTCGTATGGCTGTAATTGCTTCGTGGTGATTACCGCAAGGAGTAAGCGTTTCTGAAAGCAAATGGACTTTAGTATTAATGTAGCTTGGGTCAAAGTATCCGTAACCCTCAACCTTTCCGTTGGAAACCCTGATAAATGAGCGCTCATCGGGATGTCGTCCATCATCAACTAATAAAAAACCTTTTGAACCCAAGCCAAGGTTTAAAATGGCTTGCTCAACTCGTAAATTATAGTCAGTGCTCAGTTCTGTGCCAACGCAAGCCCCTTTGCATTGTCCAATTTGATGCTGAAAACAGGCACCATTGCTGCCGTATAATCCGCATAGTTTTTGGCATAATTCAAATTTATCAATAATACGGTATAAAAATGATTGCGCATCGGACTGCTTATCGAATGTTGCTATTGGCAGCGCCTCGTTCTTACTTATAGATTCGATGCTAAGGTTAACGTAGCCTTTCGTATCGGTTGAGGCATAAATGCCTAGCTGCGAATTTTTGCGTCGACCCCGCACATTAAATTTTGGCATATGCTTTTTAATGGCATCGGCCTCAGCAATTAGTGCAATGGTTTCGCTACCCGTAAGTTCAAAGCTTATATCGGCAAGTTGAGCAAGCATTTCGGTGGCACGCTTGGTTTTGGGTCGTGCTATGTGTTCGAGCACCCTTTTTCGGATATTTACGCTTTTACCAATGTAGATTATATCCCCATCGGGGTTGAGAAAATGGTAAATACCAGTCGATTGGGGCAGCTGGTTCATAGTTTCGCAACTTAAATTGGGTGCGTATGTTTGCAGAATTTCTTGCTGCTCATTTAGCAGGTTTGGTGATACGGCAAGTATTTTCTCAAAAAGTTTTACCGTGGCTAGGGCATCGCCAGCCGCACGGTGCCTGCCGTTTATTGAAATACCTAGATTTGCACAGATATTTCCGAGGCTATACGATGGGTAGCCGGGTATATGCTTGCGAGCCAGCTTAACTGTACAAAGCGTATCGCGAATATAGTCGTACCCCAGCCGTTTAAATTCTGCTTGAACAAACCGATAATCGAAAGGCACGTTATGCGCCACAAAGGTTGCCCCCTCTGTTATTTCAACTATTTGGCGGGCAACCTCGTAAAAGCGGGGTGCTTTGGCAACCATTTGGTCGCTTATGCCTGTAAGGCTGGTAATATAGGGTGGAATGGGGCATTCGGGATTAATTAATGAGGTGAACTCATCAATAACCTTTGTTCCATCAAAAAGAAAAATAGCCACTTCGGTTATACGGCTGGTAGCACTATTGCCCCCTGTTGTTTCAATATCGATTATGGCAAACATAGAAAGCAAAATTGGAATAACAATCCTGTTATTTACTCTGATTGTAATACTTCAGAGCCTCGGGCATAAGTTCTTTTAGTTTTGATATCCTAGTGTTATCGGATGGGTGAGTACTTAAAAATTCTGGCTGTTTTGCACCTCCTGTGTTTGACATACGTTGCCAAAAAGCCACCGCTTCCTCTGGATTATAACCAGCCATTGCTGCGAATATTAAGCCAAAATGGTCGGCTTCTATTTCTTGTTGTCGTGACCAAGGTAATACAGCGCCAACCGTACTTCCTAAACCATACGCTTGCATAAATAGGTTTCGTGTTTCCTGCGGTTTTTTCGATAAGGCAACGTCGAGTGCCATTCCTCCGAATTGTTGAACCATACCCTGGCTCATACGTTCGCTGCCGTGTTTGGCAATGGCATGGGCAATTTCGTGACCTAAAACAATGGCCAGCGCTGTTTCATTTTGGGTTATTGGTAATATACCGGTATATACAACCACTTTCCCTCCGGGCATGCACCACGCATTAGCCTCTGGACTGTCAATGGTGTTAAATTCCCAGTTGTAGCCGCTTATTGCCGATTGTTTACCCTGGTCATTATAATATTTCGTTATGGCTTTTGAAATACGTAAACCAACGCGGTTAACCATTGCAGCATCCTTATTGCTGCTGGGTAATACTTTGTTCTCGTTTAAAAACTCTTTGTATTGGCTTGTGGCCATTAGCTGCATTTCCGATTCCTTAACAAGGCTAAGCTGCTTACGACCTGTTACTTGGTTGACAACGCATCCAGAAAAAAGCCCAGCAACGGCTACTAAGATTAAAATCTTTCTCATATTGAATATTTTTGGATACAAAAGTGATTGTTTCATTCGTAATTTCAAAATCATAAACAATGACTTTCTTGGTTTGTTCCAAAAAATAATACCACTAACTCTAAAACTCTTTTTTAGTGTTAGTAGTGGACGCTATTGCAGTCTTTATAATTATAGGTTTTGGATATAGACTATTTTCTGCGGATAAGGTTATTGAATTATTCTTTGCGAATTCGACAGTGTATAAGCGATTAAGTTTGCAGCTGTAAATGAGAATAAGAATTTTTTTTACCTAATATATTGAGAGGTGCGGGTTTCGTTCTGTCATTCATTAACTCTGTTTAGAGTGAACAATAAGACACCCTGAGTGCCTACTGGGTTAGTTGAAGAGGCTGTGCAAAAAGTGTATACTATCGTGTATTTTCTTTGTGTCCCTTTGAACTTTCTTCGTGTTTTTTGTGTAACAGGTAGTTCTAAGTCGCACAAAAGACCCCAAAGCACCACAAGGTTTCACGAAGTTACTTTTTATGCAACCTCTTACCTTTATGGTTTTCGTATCACTTTGGCGAATAAACGAAGAGTGAGTTAAGATGCCGAGCAAAAGGTTCTCTTTATACTCTTTTCTTTATGATGGTTATATGTCAGGCTGTTGGATTGTAGTCTGACGAAGTTAATCTATCATTAAAAACCTGAGATACTCATAATTTCTGCTCCTTACTGTGTATTTAGTATGAATATGAAGAGTTCAAATAGTCTGATGTTTTCCATAAACCATTCTACAAGGCATTTCTATGAACAGAAGTTCACATCTTCACTCTAGTTGATGTTTTAGTAAGAATGCTTTTCCCAAACTAACCACCTTTAATTAAATGCAGAAATAATCAGTATCTCAGGCCTATTAAAGTTTAAATCAAAATAAGAATAAGGATTATAATTAAAAGCAAACTAGCACCACCTATATAAATTGGGTTTCCGCTTTTCTTTAGGTCCGATTTAATCATTTTTACCTCTTTCCTTAACTCTTTTCGCTCCTTGGCTTTCATCTCCGACTTATCCATATCCCGAATTTCTTCAACTCGCTTAGTCAAATGGCTTACTTCCTCTGCTGTTAGTTGATTTTCTGTTTTAACAGGAACAGCTTCCGTTTTCACATCTTTGTTTGTGGCAAATGCCATTGTTGAACTCAGTGTGAAAATCATTACGATTGCACTAAATAATGTTCTTTTCATTTTGTGGTTTTTAAAAATTAATAATCAAATTTGTTTGAGCCTGTTTATTTGTTGCTTCACTTTTATCAATAGTATGTGCATCTATTTAACAGTAAGATTGTTATCGGTGGTTAGCACAATTTGCTCACTAGTGTATTGAGCATTTATTGCATTTTCGGTTGTAATAAAAATTTTAATCGGCCTAAAGGGAGATACCGTTTTTAAAGACGCAGCATTAATTTTCGATAAAAACCCAGTTGAACTTTCTAGCTGTCCTAGGTTTTCGTAATTACCTTCATCTGTTTCAATCCAAACCACATAAGACGATTTTGCTGATTGGACCTTATTCGCTTTAGTCAAGTGTGATATTATAACCTTTATTACATAATTCTTCTCACTGTCTTTTTTTACCCTAACGTACCCTTCGGCCTCGGGAAAAATTGTTGACTCTAGGAAGTTAAACTTTTGCGCGCACGATATTAATGTAACTACCATAATTACACCAAAAGCAGATAGGAGGATATTTCTTAACGGTCGTATATCTCTTTTTGTTTTCATAATCTGCATTTAAAACTCACTGCAGTTAGGTAATCAAGTGTAAATGAATTTTCACAATACGAAGGTCATAGTTTATTGACTCAAAAACATTACACAATTACGGGTAATACTTACATCATTCACATATTTGGGTTTGAGGTTGTTAATTTAGCGTTTAAGTTAGCACGTAAGCAATCTGCAATTTGTTTAGCTTCTATAGGAGAATACAAATCTTACTTGCTGCCCATTTGCTTTGTAGTACGGGTGAAGAAGTTTTAAACCAGCAAAGCAAAGAGGCTATAAAAGACGGCATTACTAAGCTTAATTTTGCAGAGTAATACTAAAGAGCTAACTTTAGGAATGTATTCTAAATCAATTTAAAGTTTTCAAGTAAAAACCTTTCAAATCTAAAAACTACAATTAATGTTCTGTTGATAATTAAATCACTGTAAACACTTGCATTACCGCCAGTAGGTTCTATGTTTTTTCGTTTTAATTATTAATAACGAGTCTTTATTTGCCGATTAATGGGTGAGTAATGGTTTGAAAAACAAAATTATTATGCTAATCGATTACCACACACATACATATCTTTCTGATGGGCGCGATACCCACGAGCAAATGTTACAATCGGCTATTTTTAGAGGGCTTAATGAAATTGGCTTCTCGGACCATATTAGCATTATGCCCGTTGGCTGGGCGTTGCCCGTTAAGCGAATTGGCGATATGGTTAAAAGCGTTACTGCGCTGCAGGCAACCGACACAAAGGGCGTACAGGTGAAACTAGGTGTTGAAATGGACTTTTTTCCTGGAATGGAGAATAGGATTAGGAAGATTTTACAGAGCATACCCCTCGATTATGTTATTGGCTCAGTACATTTTATTGATGGATGGAACTTTGATACCGATATAGCGCTCTACGATACCATAGACATTGATAAATTTTATCGTGAGTATTTTAGAGTTGTGCAGCAGTCAGCAAAATCTAACCTTTTTGATATTATTGGGCATTGCGATTTAGCTAAAAAGTTTGCCTACTACCCAACATTTAAACTTGATGAACTATACGACCAAACAGCAAAAATATTTAAGGAGGCCGATGTTGTTGTAGAAGTTAATACTAGCGGAAAAATTAAACCCTGCGAAGAATTTTACCCCTCGGCATCATTTCTTGAAAGGCTTGCACACTACAAGGTTCCAGTTACGCTAGGTTCCGATGCTCACGTGGAGCAAAATGTGGGTCAATTTTTTGATATAGCAATTTCTGGTCTTAAAGCTCTTGGTTATAAAGAGATTGCTCGCTTTACTCAGCGTAAAAGAGAGATGGTTAGTATATAGTGGTTGATATACGTGTGAATATTTAATAGGAGAATATTTCCTCCGATTTTCTACCTGCTAATCTGTGAGAATCATCTTTTTTCTATAAATAAGGCTTGACTAGCAGGGGTGCACCAATGCGAGTATTTTTTACTTCCGTAGCTTTCCGCCCAATACAATACCAGCCGAAATTAGTACAAGGTTCTTTATAATGTACTGCCCTTCAAGGGTTGGGGCATACGGTATACGCGTGAATACCTCATTGGGGAAAAGAAATACTGGGGCAAACGTACCTGCCATTTGCAAAAAAAGCAACAGTAGGGTTTCACGCATAAACTTACCCGATATTAGTCCAACGCCTATAAGTACTTCCCAAAAAGCCAACCCATTGATGATAATAAAATCAGGAATAAGGCCAAAACTCATCAGTGTGATGGTGCGAATGGCTAAATCTTGCGCAGGGCTTAGCCCAGGAAAGAATTTTAAAATGCCGAACCAAAAAAATACTATCCCAATTGATATTCTCATCAATCGGTATCCGTGACGCGCCATCCACTCTGTAATTACTATATCTATTTTGTCGAACAATGGTCCTTTTAGTATATTCATTTCCTAAAGGTTTATGTTTTATTTAATTAATTTAATTTTCACTGCAAGCACTGCATTATATAGGTTCCCAATGCAATGTTTGTTTTCGGAGAAACAAAATATCGTGCTAAATGTTTTTAATATATGAATACTTTATAACACCTTTTTTAGGCGAGTTTGAAACGTAAAGACTTACGGCGAAATAATCTTTTTTATTGAAAACTTTTAAGGTAAACTCCGTTGTAATACGTTTAAATAAAGTATTCTTAAAATATTTATTTGAATCAGCGGGGTATCATACTTTGACAAAAATAGATAAATTTGAAAAATTAAAAACGCTGGTTAAATAGTTGAATCGTATAAAACAACTGTTCAGTTCGCTTTGGCAAGTAACACGCATTTAGGCATTAATTGTAATTGTTAAAATGCCCCGAAATTTTTACTATATAACTACAAACTAATAACTTATATTATGACTACTCGTTTATTAGCCTCAGTGTTGTTGATTTCAGCTTCGCTATTTGGATTTAGTCAGGATGGAAATATCATCGAAAAAGGTCAACAGGTACCAGATTTTTCATTCAAAACAGAAAACGGGCAAACCCTCAAGATTTCGGATTTTAAGGGTAAGGTTATTGTAATTAACTTTTTTGCAACTTGGTGTGGCCCTTGTAAAGCCGAAATGCCCTTTTTACAAGAGCAAGTTTGGGCCAAACATAAAGGGAATGAAAATTTCAAATTATTTTCGTTTGGTAGAGGGCATACTTTAGAGGAAGTGGTAAAATTTAAACAGGCAAATAAATTAGATTTCACAATGCTTCCCGATACGGATAAAAGCATTTATAGTAAGTTTGCATCCTCCTATATTCCTCGTATCTATATAGTTGACAAGAGTGGCCAAATTGTTTATACGTCGGTTGGTTTTGAAAAGGATGAGTTTACTAAAATGACAAACCTTATAGATGAGCTCTTGAAATAGTTACGAGATTCAAGAGAGTGTTGAGTCTTCAAAAAGGGTTAAAAAACAATTAGAGATATGGAGGATGATTTGAATTCCCCTAATATCTCTAATTGCTATATATGCTTAAAAAAGTTAACTTTTCAGTTTCTCTTCAAATGCTTTTACCGATTCTTGTAGGCCTGCTTTCAGCTCGCTAAAAACTTCTTTAACAGTCGAAATTTTATCCGACAAGTAGGCATTTGCACCCGCAAAAGCGTATCCACTCTTCATATTACCCTTATAGGCGTTAAAAAGAGCCGTAATAATACAGTAAGGACTTTTGGTTACATCGCAGGTTTTAATACAGTGAAAAGGACATTTGAGCGGCCTTTTTAGCCCATCACGAACTTTTTCGATAAATTCGTTGTGAACAGCGCGCCCTGGCATACCTACTGGACTTTGAATAATTTCTATGTCGCCCTGTTTGGCATTAATATATGCGTCTTTAAATTTGGGCGACGCATCGCACTCTTGTGTGGTAACGAAACGAGTACCCATTTGCACTCCGCTTGCACCACATTGCATTATCTTAAAAATATCTTCGCCGGTGTATATGCCCCCAGCAGCAATTACCGAAATCTCCTGGTTGTACTTCTTTTCGAAAAAGGATACTTCGCGAACCACATCAATAACTAGCTCTTCTAGTGCAAAGTGTGCATCTTCAAGCTGATTGTTTTTAAAGCCTAAATGGCCTCCAGCTTTAGGCCCTTCAACAACTATAGCATCGGGTAAGTAGTTATAGAGCAGTTTCCACTTTTCGCACAATATTTTCGCAGCTCTTCCTGATGAAACGATTGGAACCAGTTTGGTTACGCTGCCAGCGGTAAGAAATTTTGGTAGGTCGAGGGGCAGGCCTGCTCCCGAAAATATTACGTCTACCTTCTCCGAAATGGCAGTTTTAACCAATTCGGCAAAGTTCGACATGGCCACCATTATGTTAACGCCTATCATTCCTTTTGTTCTTTCCTTGGCCGAACGAATCTCCATCCTAAGCCCTTCAATATTAGCTTGAATAAAGTCGAGTGCAGGATTTCGGTGAACCAAACCCAGCCCAGCTGCCGAAATTACACCTACACCACCCTCGTTCGCAACCGCGACGGCTAATCCAGATAATGATATGCCTACACCCATTCCACCTTGTATTATTGGTACTGGAATGGTAATGCCGCCAATTTTTAATTCTCTCATCTATGTGAATTTTAATTTGGACAAAGATAAATAAACATTTGTTCTAGTATTTGATATTGCAACGAATAATCTTTCTTGTTTTGCTTTTTTAGCTTTCGATGTTTCAATGTTTTTGTTATATTTGCAATAAACCCTCTAAATATCAACTTAATACCTGACGAGTTATGGAAATCACACAAGAACAGCGACAGTGCCCTGTATGTGGTGATAAAATAATTGGCAGGTCCGATAAGAAGTTTTGTTCAGACCATTGCAGAAACGCATTTAACAACAAACTGAACAGCGATTACTCCAATAACAGGCGCAATATTAATAACATACTACGTAAAAACTGGCGTATACTTGAGGAATTAAATACGCTGTCGGGTAAAACTTTGGTTTCAAGAGAATCGCTTTTAACCAAAGGCTTTAATTTTACCTACCACACACATACCTACACCACAAAAAAGGGCTTTACCTACATTTTTTGCTACGAGCAAGGGTACCTTTTCCTTGAGGATAAAAAAATGTTTCTATTGGTAACTAGTAGGGATAAGGATAATTAGGGTTTTGATTTGCAGATGTGCTGATTTGGATATTTGATAGAACTAGGAAGATTATGGTTTCTCTGCGTAAAGTAAATAGAAACGCCCACAGTGCAGGATTTAACAAAAAGCCCATCCTACTAATTTTAGGTGCAACGATGGTTTTGATACTCTGGGGTTTTCAAAAATTTTATCTAAATGATAGCTTGAATTGGTTATTTTACCTTGCCATAGGGATGGGGGCAGGCGCTTTTGCTTCTCTTATAGTACATATCGTAAAAATTTGGAAGAGTCATCGAAAAGAAGCAACCTATTTTGACCGCTAAAAGTAGCACGAACTTGCCCTGTCGCTACCCCTCACTCCTGAATCCACCACAAGCACTTTACTATACCTATTAGAGTTTGTAAACTCGCAAACCCGTAACTCGCAACAAATAAATTTCTAGTTGTTAATCGCTGATTACAGTTTATAGTTCACTGTACACTATCTCAACCTCAACCTCAACCTCAATCTCAACCTATTCTCCCATTCTCCATTCGAGTTTCCACTTTACAAACTTGTCAACCCATTCGTTAGTTAAAACAAAAATTCCCCGGTATAATGCCAACATCCAGCGTATCAATGGGGGTGCCGTTGGGTTTTAATCTGTAAACCTTGCCCTCGCTCATATAGTCGCCGGCATCCGATAGGTATATTTCGCCTGTTTTGGGGTCAACGCCTAGTGCACGGAAGGTGTTATTGTTTCTCGCTAAAATAGGTTCGTCGGGTAGCTGCGTGTCGTTAATGTGCATTGCGTACAAATGGTTGCATATAAAGTATAGGGTGTCGGCGGCTGGGTTGGTGGCAATTTGGCCTGCCCTATCGGTGGTATGCTCAAAATTTATCCTTAGGGTAACGCTATGCGTTTTGCTGTTAATTTGCATTATTGATGGAGGTTCATTGCCTATGGCGCTGCTTCCGTACCCGCCATCGTTTATAACCCATATGTTATCATTTTTATCTTTTACCATAGCAAGGGGTTGCAGGCCCACCTCAATGCTGTCGGTAACGAGAAGGCTTTGACTGTCTATTACTAAAATTTTATTGTCGTAGCTCCATGCGTTGGCAAATATTTCGTTTCTAACTTTTATCAGATATTCGGTGGGGTGCTGGTAAAAGGGTAAACTTTTGGTGCCAGTTTCTATGGTTCCAGTGGTTCGCATTGTTTCGGGGTTAACCAGTGTTATTGCCCTAGCGTATAGGTCGCTTACCAGCGCCAACTCATCTTCTAAAAAAAGCATATGTCGTGGCGATGTTAGGTTTTTGATAGTCCCTATATGTAGCAAGCTGTTGGCGTCAACCACATGAATGCAGCTGGAGTTATTCATTACAATGTAGCCCTTGCCTTTGTTAAGCGTCATGGTAAATGCAACGTCGCCAAGGGGTATACCATTGGCGGTGGTGTAGATATTATTTATAACTTGCTTTGAGTCAATGTCGTAGTAGCTTAGGCTCGAATTGCCGTAAAGGTAGTTGCCTTCGTTTACAATAAATACGCCTCGACTTCCGTATAAATCAATTTCTGAAATGGGAAGCGTGCCCTCTTTCATACAGCCAGATAGCGACACGATAATAGCTAGCAGCAATGGCAGGGTAAATCGAGCCAAGGGTGAAATGCTTTTGCTAGCCTTTCTTTCTATTTTTATTTTAGTTGAAATTGTTGTCATTCGTTGTTTTCTGAATTATCACCTATAAATCAATTCGTAAAATCAAGCTAAAATTTCTGCCTGGCATGGGTCGCCATAAAATGGTTTGGTAACTTTCGTTTAGTATATTATCTGCCCGTAGCTGAAGGGCTAGCGGAGTGCTTTTAAACTTAAAATCGTATCCAATTGCGGCACTGCTCATATAGTACGGGTATAGCCTACGCATTGAGTTAGGATTGTTGCTTGTTGTGGTGTAACGTTCCGAGAAATGGGTGAATGAGTATACTACATGAAATTTTTTCCACAGAGCGTTTACAACTAATCCTCCTGAATGTACAGGAATAAATGGTAGCTGCTTACCATGTGATTCGGCTCGCATAATTCCACCAGCATTCTCAATGGTTGACAGGGTATAGCTGTAGTTGCCGCTAGCTTTAAGGGTAAGCCTGGCAATTGTTTTAGATGCTGAAACCGACAACTCTGCCCCCCGAGCAGTAACCTGTGTAAGGTTTACCGGTTCCCAGTAACCCTTTAGGTGGGGCAACCACATAATCCAATTTCGTATTTGCGATGCAAAAATATTTGCGCTTGCATCAATGCCAATGTTACTGCTTTTAGTTGAATATGAGAGTCCTAACTCTTGCGTAAAGGCGTCCTCTGGAAGCAAATTTTCGTTGCCGCCGGGTTGCCAGTACAAATCGTTTAGCGACGGGTGATGGTAGTTTCTCGAAACACCTCCATTCGCATATAGTTCCTTCCTCTTAAATAATTTATAACTAGCCGATATTGATGTGGATAGCGGTGTTGTTTTATTATTGTAAAGTTCGTTGGAAATTAGCAGGTTTAACTTTAAACTTTTTAGGGGAGTGGTTGTAACGGCTGCCCTAATTGCCCCTTGAAGCTGCTGGGTTTTATATCCTGTTTTGAGAATAGCTTCGCTTGAGTTAATCCAGTAGTTGTTTAGCTCTAGCTGAAGGTTTGCGGATATCCAGCTTACTGATTCCCATTTCATCATTCCTTGGTTAAACCACGTCCATGCTGTGCTGTTAGAGTTTAGAATAGGGATGTGGTTGCCCTCGGTTGAGGTTTTGCTAAAAGCATAGTTGATGTTCATATTTGAGAAACCGCTTGTTAGCTTCCATGATAGGTCGTTGCCCGTATTCTGAAATTCGATAATGCTGTTTAGGTTGGTGTCATCCTGCCTATTTTCTTCCTTCACGGCAAAGTTTGTCATTAGTTGCGGTATGCCCCTGCTGGTTTGCTGTGCCCATATTCTTGCCGATAGTATTGAGTTGGCACTGTGCCTGTAGTAAAACTCTTGCAGTAAACCCTGCTTAGCATAGTCGGCATTTTTCTGAATTTCAATGGGATTACCAATCTTCGCAGTGTTTTTAAACGAAAAATCGTTTGCCGACGATTCGTAGTAAAGGCGTGTTTGTCCCGTTAACTTACCGTTTGAGTATGATGTGGCAACTGCTGTAGATAGGGATTTGTAGCTGCCCACCGACTGGTAAATTTGTGCTCCAAATTTGCGATTCCAATTTGGCCTACTCTTTAAACTTATGGCTCCGCCCAGTCCGCCGCTTCCTAATCCCATCGATGCCTGCCCGAAATGAATTGCCACATCATCAACAAAATAGAGCGGAACCAGCGAAAAATCAGCCTCGCCACTCATGGGCGAGTTTATTTTAATGCCATTCCAGTACACATTGGTATGCGAAGCGCTGGTGCCTCGCATAGATGCGGTGGCTGTCGCGCCACGACCATAGGTTTTTACAAATATTGAAGTGTTTTCTTGTAGAAGAGCCGAAAGGCTAAGTGCTCTTTTTTGTGCAATGGCGAGCGAATCAATGGATACGGATTTTAACCCCAATTTTGTGTTGCTGTGCGTAGGTCTGTATATGGTTACGCTCTCAAGGTTAATGGTGTCGTTAACCGTAAGCTGCGAGTAGCTGCTGTTTACAGACAGTAGGGCAATTGTTGCCAACAAAACACGGTATAAAAACTTGCTTAGCATATCAGTTTAACTGTTTTACCAGTAAACAGGTGGCAAGGGCTATAAGTTATGGCAGACCGTTACCCTTGCCGCCTGAGTAAAATACTCTGCCTTACTATTATACACCGAGGGTGTTTGGTTTGGATGTGGACTGTGAGGTACTCATCCGCGCTTTTCTCCCGAAAGCGTATCTGAATTGAGGCAGTGAATGGCAGGTCTTCTGACTTGCTTCCCTTTTGAGCGCCTTCCCATTTCGTTGTTTTAAACCGAAACAGTGGCTGGGGTGCTCATTTAGTTTATGAAGTTTACAGCAGCGGGAACTGTTGCCGAATTTCTTCTTGTTTATAAGAAGAGCACGGCATTCCCTTTTAATCCAGTGGGTTCTAAAACTCACAGCGGAACCATTACCTTGCAAAGATATTAAAAATTAGGGTGTAAAGATTAATAATCTGAGTAATTTGTTTTTGTATAGTCATTCATTGGGTTTGCTTAGTGTGTCATCCTGAGCGGAGCCGAAGGATGACGATGTAAATATTACGCGGGCTGAAAGCCCAAATTAATTCAGCCCGAGGCAACGCTTCGGGTTGTGAAATGGCTGTAGGTGTGCGCCCTGAAAGGGCAAATTAAAACGGATTCCAATGGCGGTTATTGTGAATTGTTAGCCTGCCCTTTCAGGGCGATATTGTACATGTTTGTCAATTAAACCCAAGGCGCTGCCTTGGGCTGGAATAAGTTGCCACTTCGTGGCGATTCATAACTCATTCAGCTTATCCAACTCATAGTCATCCTGAACGGAGCCGAAGGATGACGATGTAAATATTACGCGGGCTGAAAGCCCAAATTAATTCAGCCCGAGGCAGCGCCTCGGGTTGTGAAATGGCTGTAAGTGTGCGCCCTGAAAGGGCAAATTAAAACGGATTCCAATGGCGGTTATTGTGAATTGTTAGCCTGCCCTTTCAGGGCGATATTGTATATGCTTGTCAATTAAACCCAAGGCGTTGCCTTGGGCTGGAATAAGTTGCCACTTCGTGGCGATTCATAACTCATTCAGCTTATCCAGCTCATAGTCATCCTGAACGGAGCCGAAGGATGACGATGTAAATATTACGCGGGCTGAAAGCCCAAATTTATTCAGCCCGAGGCAGCGCCTCGGGTTGTGAAATGGCTGTAAGTGTGCGCCCTGAAAGGGCAAATTAAAACGGATTCCAATGGCGGTTATTGTGAATTGTTAACCTGCCCTTTCAGGGCGATATTGTATATGCTTGTCAATTAAACCCAAGGCGTTGCCTTGGGCTGGAATAAGTTGCCACTTCGTGGCGATTCATAACTCATTCAGCTTATCCAGCTCATAGTCATCCTGAACGGAGCCGAAGGGCGACGATGTAAATATTACGCGGGCTGAAAGCCCAAATTTATTCAGCCCGAGGCAGCGCCTCGGGTTGTGTAATGGCTGTAGGTGTGCGCCCTGAAAGGGCAAATTAAAACGGATTCCAATGGCGGTTATTGTGAATTGTTAACCTGCCCTTTCAGGGCGATATTGTATATGCTTGTCAATTAAACCCAAGGCGCTGCCTTGGGCTGGAATAAGTTGCCACTTCGTGGCGATTCATAACTCATTCAGCTTATCCAGCTCATAGTCATCCTGAACGGAGCCGAAGGATGACGACCATTCCTCCAATTGCGATTAGATACATTTTCACATTCCTATCGAAAATACTATGGTATCAATCCATCCTTTTTATATCTTCGTAACCCGTAAGCATATTTTGTTTTAGTAAGAAGAAAAAATCAGTAAACATGAAATTTATAGGAGCACACGTAAGCGCAGCAGGGGGTGTTGAGAACGCCCCAGTCAATGCGCACGAGATAGGCGCTAAGGCTTTTGCATTTTTTACCAAAAACCAGCGGCAGTGGGTTGCCACACCATTAACGCAGCAGAGCATTACTGAATTCAAGAAGCGATGTGAAAAATATGGGTTTGAGCCCAAACATATACTCCCGCACGATAGCTACCTTATAAACCTAGGGCATCCCGAAAGTGCTGCTCTCGAAAAATCCAGAGCGACTTTCCTCGATGAAATACAGCGCTGTGAGCAGTTGGGGCTGGATAGGCTTAACTTTCATCCTGGCAGCTCGCTCCGAAAAATTGACGACGAGGAGTGCCTTAACACCATTGCCGAGAGCATTAACATTACCCTGCGTAAAACTAAGGGCGTAAAAGCTGTAATTGAAAACACATCGGGACAGGGGAGTAATATGGGTTACACCTTTGAGCATTTAGCCTACATTATTGATAGGGTAGAGGATAAAGAACGGGTAGGTGTTTGTATTGATACTTGCCACGCTTACACCGCTGGGTACGACATTAAATCAGCTGAGGGCTACGATAAAACCTGGACTCATTTTGATGAGGTGGTAGGATTTAGTAAATTAATGGGTATGCACCTAAACGATAGTAAAAAGGAGTTGGGCAGTCGAGTAGATAGGCACCACAGCCTCGGTCAGGGATTAATTGGCATCAACCTGTTTAAGCGCATGATGAACGATTCACGATTCAACGATATTCCCCTAATTCTCGAAACCATTGACCCCGATATTTGGGCACAGGAAATAACTATGCTTTACGATATGGTTGAGTAGGGTTTTGGTGTACTATTTTCTCTGTCAATTTGTACCTTCTAATCGTTTTAGGTTTCTTTTCAGCTTGATAATATCATAATTAATCCAGACGAATACGTATAAACATACAACTAGAACTAAAGGAGGAAGTTTATTTCAATACGGATTTGCATCAAAAACTTGCAAGAAAGCAGGTATAATAACCAAGATTGCCGGAAGACCTACCAAATAAATATATTTCTTCCTTCTGTTTAATTGCTTTACGATATTGCCAAGTTCAGTATTTAGATTATCGTCAAACTTAATTTCAAGGTTTTTTATGTTTTTGATATGCTTATGAAGCATTAGCACGATATATAAGAATGGGGCACTTAATGATAGACTCATTGCCATTAAAACTAATAAGCCTGCATTTGTCCATTTGCCTGAAAATGTTTCAATCTGAAATGTAGATATTGCAGAAGCAACAATAGTAACACAAATCAGTAGTATTGCAATTCCGTAATTCAAGAACGCAAATCTTTTGACTGTCTTTTCTCTCTGCTTTGGAGTTTCCCTTTTCCAATTATATGCCGATTTAAAACTCTATGCAATTTTTATTCGTTCAACTATTTGATTATTCATATCTCAATTTTCTAGTCTATTTTTTCCCTAATGGCAACCGCTGTTTTTTTTAACACTTTAAAAAAACTAAAGCCGACACAGTAACTTCTCTGTATCGGCTTTTGCTAGTAGAAAACTCTTTTATGTTAGGAGTTATTTCAAATATTTTGATAAAAATCCAAGCATTGTAGCATAAAACTCCAAGCTATTTTCTTCACGATAAAAACCGTGTCCTTCGTTGTATTTCACCATGTAAGGCACCTCGAATCCTCTTGCCCGAAGTTTCTCTACAATTTGATCTGACTCGTTAATGTTTACACGAGGGTCATTTGCTCCTTGCACTACAAATAGTGGTTTAGTAATTTTATTAACCTGAAATACGGGCGACACCTCACGAGCTATTTTTGCTTCCTCTGGGTTGTCCAAATCGTACCAAATAGCTTTTACCATTTCGGTAAGCGGTTTCCAATACTCTGGAAACGAAGAAAAGAATGTCTCGATGTTTGATACCCCTACATAATCTACACCGCAGGCATAGAGGTCTGGCGTTTTTATTAATCCCATCAATGTAGCATATCCTCCGTGACTAGCGCCGTAGATGGCAATTTTGTCTTTATCAACCCAGCCTTGCTCCAATACATACAGTACCCCATCTTCCACATCATCCATGGCTTTACGTCCAATTTGTTTGAATCCAGCACGTAAAAACTCTTTTCCATAACCACCCGAAATCCTGAAATTTACTTGTAAAGTAGCGTATCCGCGACTTGCAAAGAGTTGAGTTTCTGGATTGAAACCCCAGCTATCGCGTATGCCTTGTGGCCCACCGTGTGGATTAACAATTAGGGGTACTTTTTTACCTTCAAGTGCTGCTTTTGGTAGTGTGATGTATCCGTGAATAGTGAGCCCATCTCTACTTTTAAAAGTAATAGGGCGCATTTCTGCCATATCCTCTTCTTTTAGCTGAGGCATTAGGTCGTATAGCAGGGTAAATTTCTTTTTAGCTACGTCGTAAGTGTAATATGTTCCGTATAGTTTATCGCTCTGAACAACAACAAGGTAAGTTTCTTCATTGTCATCGTAATCAATTCTAGATACTACTTTATTGGGAAATGCTTTTTTAGCTGCTGCGTCAAATTTCTTATAAGATTTACTCACCGGAATCAATACATTCTTTTCTCCATTGTAGGAAAAGTAATCAATCTCGTAATTTCTTTTGCGAGAACGGGCCATATTGCTCACATCATAATCTGGGTGAGCGAAAACTTCTTTTATCACCTCTCCCTTTTTCAAATCGTACAGTACAATTCTTGATTTGTCGCCATCCAAGTTGGTTACCACATAAGCTTGGTCTTTATTGTCCGATGCATAATCAAATCCGATAATACCGAAACTTTCGTCCCAGTTCATTGTTTTTATCAGGTTAAATTTGCCCGTAGCCAAATCCTTGTAGTAGAGCTCCATTTTGACGCCATCTTTCATTTTGGTAAAACCTCTCAATTCACCATCCTTATCAAAATCGTAACCTTGTATTGGGTTGGCTGGGTCATCGTTGGTATATAGTTGCACTATATCACCAGTAATAATGTTTAGCTTGTAAGGCTCAAATACCTGAGGATTATTCTTGTTCATCGACACGATGATATAATCTTTTTGATCTTTCAGCATATTTACTATACTTGCCTTAACGCCATCGTACGGGGTAAGGTCTTTAGCATTGCTACCATCAATATCAACCCCATATATATGGAAATTCTCATCTCCACCTTTGTCCATTGCGTAGTATAAACGTTCGTCATTAATCCAACCAAAGCCTTTTATAAGCTCGTCCTTCTCTTCAATGGCCATGTTTACTTTGCCTGTTGCAATTTCTTTAATATACACGTGGCGTTTTGTGCTTGATGGGGCATTTTCCATGTACGACATGTACTTCCCGTTGGGCGATAGGCTAAAAGAAGATGCTTTTGGTTTAGCAAAATAGTCGGCTACCTTGTATTTGTAGTCTCCTTTATCTAAAGCTGCTAAGGCTTTTAGCTCTTCGTCGCTACTCACTAGGGCGGGGTTCCCAGGTAGTGTTTGTTCAAATTTTGTTAGAACAAGTGGAAACTTTTGTCCCATTTGCTCATATTCTGCTGTAATAGTCTCACTCTCAAGTGTCCCTTTAACAACTACTTGAGCTGCTGGGATAGAAAAAGTTACGTTTTTCCCTTCTAAAGCTGTTTTCTCAACAGGAATACCTATTGCGCCTTGAACGGGAACATCCATTGTAGAAGTGTAAGCATCGCCTGCTTTTTCTACGTGAAATATCAGATTTATCTCTGCTCCTTGGACGGACAACACCCCTTTCCAATCACCTTCAAGAGATTGTGCTTTAACGGTTATTGCCATAATGATAATAGTGCCTAGTAAGGCAATTTTTTTAAAATTCATAATTTTGTTTTCAAGGTTAATATAACAAATGGTTTTAATATGATTAACAAACAGCTAAACTGTTTAATAGTTTAGACCATGGTTTTATGGAAAGGTTACAGATTTATAAAGTATACTCGAAATATAATCTAAATGGTAGCATCGCTCTATGCATGTTATGCCCGATGGGCATATGAACTCTTTTTGTTGATACTTTTCATTGTAGATATTGCAAGTAGGCGACCATATTTTTTAGATCTATTTATGTTTAAAATAGATAATGAGTTGTGATTTATTTAGTTTGTTTTAAGAGAGGGAAATTATCCTTTAACCGCAATGGCAATTATCTTTTCAACTTTGCCTTCATCGTTTATTACTGGCGAGTAGGTTTCGTTAAGTGCAAGCCTTGACCCACCAAGCGAACCCTTGAAAACTCGCTGGCGTATTATGCCACGACCGAGGTCGTCCCAAAATTCATTGTATGAGGCTTCGTTGTCGGCTTTGGTTTTAAAAAATTCCGAGTGATGCTTCCCAATAATGGCGTCAGCTGTTTGCCCCATAATGGATAGCAACGCCTGATTTATGTGTAGAATGGTGCCATCGGTTTTGTATTCAACCACGAATGTGGTCGAATCGAGTGCCTTAATAATGGCTTGATACTCATACTCGTGGTCGCTAACTATTACCTTAGGTTGTTCTATCTTGGTTACAATTTTTTTTGTTTTAGGTTGCTTCTCTTGAGGTTGATCAATAACTTTACGAACACCCCAGGTACCCACTACCTCGCCATTACTGTTAAATAGTGGCATTTTTGTGGTCGAAACCCATTGCTCTTCACCATAGGCAAACTCTTCGAAAACTACTCTGTCAACAATGGGAGTAAGCGTTTGCATAATCTCTTGCTCTTCGGTAAGTAGCTTGCTGGCTTTCTCGGGATCTATATAATCTAGTTCCGATTTGCCCACCAGCTCGTTCGGATTATTGGCGTTGAAAAGCTTCACCATCGACTTGCTAACACGAATAAAATGGCTGCTTTCGTCTTTAAAGTAGATTTGGTCGGGAATGTTTTTCATAATCGCTTCAAGAAGTAAGATTTCGTTCTTAAATTCTTCCTGAATCTCCTCTTGCTCAAGGCGTTTGCGTTCCATCTCTTCTTGTGTGGCCTGAAGTTCTTCCATATTTTGGCGCATCTCCTCCTCCTGGGCTTGCATCTCTTCGGCTTGCTGCTGCGATTTTGCAAGTAACTCGGCGGTTCGGATATTGATATTTACGCTCGAAATGGTTGCCGCAATACTCTCGGTGAGTTTCTCAATAAATTCAATTTGATGTTTTTCTAAAACTTTAAAGCTTGCTATTTCGATAACGCCCAACTTCTCGTCGTTGTTTTTAAGCGGAACAAGAATAAGGCATCGGGGGCGTTCCTGTCCTAATCCACTTGAAATGGTGATATAGTTTTCCGGAATATCGGTCAAGAAAATGGTTTTGCCCTCACGGTAGCATCGTCCAACTAATCCCTCACCAAGTTCAATCTGTTTCTCCAAGTACTTTCTCCTGTCGTAGGCAAAGCAAGCCGTCATTTCCAGAATAGGGTTATCTCTATCATTTTCATTTATAATAAACATTCCTCCTTGGTTCGAACCAGTGTATTCAACCAAATTACGTATGGTGTTATATGATAGCTCGTTAATGTTGTCATTATTCTGACGGAGAATTTCACCAAATTTGGCCATACCTTGAGTAGCCCAATTCTGTTTTGTTTCTTCAACATTTCGTTCCTCTTCAGTAATTTTTGCCTGATTAAGGCTTTTTTGCATATCAATTAACGAGATACCTAGTAAATCCTTCTCGCTTAGGGTTTCGAATTTTGTATCAAGATTGCCTTTGCCAATTTCGCGGGCAAAATTTTCGGTAAGGTTTAGCCCATCAATTAGCTTGTTTACCGAGTTAGCCATCATTCCAAGTTCATCGCCGGTGTTAATGGTTAGTTTTTTGCTTTGGTCAATATCACCAAGGGCTAAATCGTTGAGAATTTGTGTAGTTGCCACAATGGGTTTTGTAATAATTTGGGCAACGTAAAAAAGCACAAGGATTAGAACTATAAGCCCACTGACGGCTATTAAGATACCATATAGTGTCGATTTTCGTGCTTCAAACAGTATTTCTTTCATCGGAACTATTATTCCAATTGCCCACGGAGAGTTAATGTTGCCAATAGTAACAGGCTCAAAGGTTAACAGAAATTCACCATCACCAAATTGCCAGAAAAAATTTTGCGGCGTGCCAGTTTGTACTTTACTAATAACGTTTTGTTGAATGGCTATTTCAGGATAAATTTCTTGGAAACTCTTTCCTAAATTGAGTTCGTTAGGGTGGGCAACAAAGGTGCTGTTGTTTGAAAGTAGAAATGATTGTGAATTTGGGTAGGGTTTTATTTGGGTTACAAGCTCCTGCATTTCTTCGAGCGTAATATCTACTCCTGCAATTCCTGCAAAATTACCATTTCGTTTTATGGGTGAACTTAAGCTGGTTACCAGAACCTCATTTACTCCATCATATTTGTAGGGGTAAGGGTCGGAGAGTAACTCAATATTATTCATTTTGGCCTTGTGATATTCACTGCCAACTATATCGCCAGTCATATTCTTCTCCTCAATAAGAATTTGAGCGTGCCCGTTTTGTAGGAAGGTTGATATTGACCTCCTGCCGTAGTTTTTGTCGTAATTCGCATTGGTTGCGGCGTACTCCAGATTATACCAAACGGTTACGTATTGAGGGTTCTGTTCAACTTGGTGTTTAATCATTTCAAAGTATGTACTGTCGCGCTCAGGTTCGGTAAGCTTATAGAAGCCATTAAGCGAATTGGCGAACGATCGGGCGAACCCTAAATCGAACTCTAGCTTCGACTTTACCACTCCGGCAGCTTTTTCGGCCGAACTTATGGCGTATGCTTGAGCATCTTTTAACGCCATTTTATGCGTGCGGTAAAGAACTAAAAACCCGATAAGACTAATCACAATTACAGATGTAACCAGTATGTACATCAGTAATTTTGCTTTGATACTCGTTTTTTGAAAGAAAGCCATACTGCACCCTATTTAATGAAAACACAACATATTTTTCTGGTAGTCAGAAGTATATGGAAATACAAACACTATTCACCGTTAAAAGTACAAAATGTTTTTTTAGAATTTACTTTTACTAACCCTTTTCGGTCATATTATTTAGGCCAAATGTGGCTTTGGTAATCAAAAAAGGTTAATTTAGCAACCAAAACATAGTACTCAAATTTTATTCTTTCTATGATTAAAAACGTCAGGTTGCTATTTGTAAGCGTGTTGATGTTGCTTTGTGGGTTCAACAGCTATGGGCAGCAGCAGCCCGATAATAGTTTATATGTAAAAGCCGATAGTTTAATTACCGTTGCGTATACATTAACACAAGGATCACCCGATTCGTCGATAATGGCCGTTAGTAAGGCCATAAATATTGCCCACGATCTTACCAGCACCGAACTTTTGCAAAGAGCTTATTACCAGCTAGGGTATGTGTACTATTACCAAAATAATTTCGACGAGGCAGAGAAGTACTACAACCTATCGTTGCAGCTTGCTAGGCAAAATAATAGCGACCAGGGTCAGGCACTTGCTCTTAACCGCCTGGGGAATGTAACCCAGCTAAAAACCAATTATATTCAAGCTCTCGACTTTTACCTTGAGGCTTTGAACCTAAACACTAAGGCAAACTGCAAACCCGAGGTGGCCAGAACTTTAGTAAATCTTGCCAATGTATATAGCGTTATTGGACAGTATCAGCGTTCAATAGAGCATTTTTTGCAGGCTATGGAAATTCATGAGGAGGTTGGCGAGAAGGAAGGTTTGGCGTGGACTTCGCTAGGAATAGCGCGTTTATTTAAACGACTTGACTTGCTCGATAGGGCGATGGAGTATGCACAAAACTCGCTCAAATATTACCGTCAAATTGAACAAGAGAGCGGTAATAGTATTGGCGTTACCCTTTGCTTAAACGAAATTGGTAGTATTTACCGTAAACTTGGAGATTTTAATAAGGCTTTGGAATATACCCAAATGGTTTTAGAAATTAATCGGCAAACGGGCAATTTATATGGGCAAGCTGCCAACAATATTAGTTTGGGCGTAATTTTTCTCGATCAGGGTAAGGATAAGCTTGCACGCGAAAGCCTGAACCAAGCTCTAGCCCTTAAAAATAAGGTGGCCGATAGCCTCGATTTAGCTTCATTGCACAGGTATTTAGGCGAAATTGAAATGCGTAGCGGTAACTTATTGCAGGCTCAGCGCTACTTTTTGCAGAGCTTAAGTTTCGCACAAAAGCATAGGCTAATTCCCGATATAAGCGAAGCATATTTTAGCTTGTCGAAAGTTTATGCCCAGCAAGGAAGCCACAGTAAGGCTCTCGATGCGTATAAAAATTATACAACCTTTAAGGATAGCTTAAATTCGAGCGATATATCTAGGCTCGAAATGCAGTATGAGTTCGAAAAGCGTGAGAAGGAACAGGAGCTAATTGCCAAACAACGCGAGGCTCTGCAGCAGGCAAAAATTGAAAGGCAAAGGGTGGTACTCTTAATCTTTGTTGCGGCGTTCGTTCTAACGGGTATATTATTAGCGTTTATCTTCACGCTTTACCGTGAAAAGAATCGAGTAAATCGTTTGCTGGTGGAGCAAAACATTGAAATTAGCAACCAGAAGGAGGAGATTGAAAGCCAAAAAGAGGAGATTGAGCAGCAACGCGACTTTGTTACCCAACAGCGCGACCAAATAGCCGACCAACAACGCTTAATTACCGATAGCATAACCTATGCCAGCCGTATACAAAATGCTGTTTTGCCAAGCCAAACAACCATGGTACAATTGCCATGGGAGTCTTTCGTTTTGTATAAACCAAAGAATATTGTTAGCGGCGATTTTTATTGGACGGCCAAACTTAGTAACGGGAAAACGTTAATAGCTGCAGCCGATTGTACTGGACACGGCGTTCCGGGAGCCTTTATGAGTATGCTTGGAATTACATTACTTAGAGATATTGCTAGCCGAGAGGGTAGTATTAGCCCCGCCGACATATTGTTACAAATGAGAGAGATGGTTATCCTTTCGCTTAATCAGCAGGTTGGTAAAATCGACCACTCCGATGGGATGGATATGGCTTTGGTAATTATCGATGAACAATCGCTTGAGATGGAGTTTGCTGGAGCGTACCAGTCGGCAATTGTTGTGCGTAAAAATGACTATAATGATATTCCCGAAAGTAAAAGCATAATTTCAATAAAAGGTGAGAATGGAACGCTTATAGAAATTAAAGGAGATAAAATGCCTATTGGACATCACGTATTGGTTGATAAGTCTTTTACCAACAAGCAGTTTAAACTACAGAAAAATGATATGCTTTACCTTTACTCCGATGGGTATGCCGATCAGTTTGGTGGACCAAAAAATAAAAAATTCTTAATGCAAAATTTCCGCGAGCTACTCATGGATGTTCACCACCTTTCATGCAACGAGCAAGAAGATATTCTTACCACAACCATTGAGGAGTTTAAGGGTACGAGAAAACAGGTTGACGATATGCTAGTACTTGGCCTTAGAATTAGCTAAAGCCTTTTGTTCACATACATTAGGTACCCGTTTTTTTACCAAAACTTTTTACTTTGCCAGTCTGATATTTATTGAAATACAGCTATTTTCATATTTTAGTAAAAATAATTTCATTAAAACGAACAACAGTACTTTTTTGTGCTAATATTTGTATTGTAAATTATATTCTAAAGTTTAATTGTAGCAAACACAGAATTAACTATTTAGCATAATTAGATAATGCAAAATGTGCTTATTTTAATCGATAACCTATCGATATGGAAACCTTACTATCCAACAGAGAGCTTACTAACTGCCTCTGATTATTTGGAGCAAACCTCCGAATGGGACCCCAACCTGGTTATTAATTTATGTAGCGATATGGCCTATAACTCCGAGGGTTACTACTGCTCATTGCTGGCAACAGCCCGTGGGCATCGGGTTATTCCTACGCCCGAGGTACTAAACCAGCTTGAGTCGGGAGCAGGAACACGAATGGATTCGTCGTTACATAAGCTTTGCCATAGCTGGATTGAAAAGCAGAAGATTGTTGACGATATATGGTATTTGAATGTTTTTTTTGGAACCTGTGCAGAGCCTGGTTTAGAGAAAATAGCTCGCTTTGTGTTCGACACCTACCCGCACCCCATGCTTAGGGTTGGACTTAATACCAAGTCAAAAAATCAGATTGAATCCATTTCATCTCTAAGGCTTACCGATTTAACCGATGCCGAACAAACCGACTTTGCCAATGCACTTGATAGGTTTAGCAAGAAAATTTGGCGTAATCCTCGCACAAAGAAAATACCTAGGTACGATCTGGCCATTTACCACGACCCCAACGAGGCCTTCCCTCCGAGTAATAAAAAGGCTTTGGCCAAATTTGTTGATATTGCAAAAAAAATGAATATTAACGCTGAACTTATTACAGAGCAGGATTTACTTAGCCTTATGGAGTTTGATGCATTGTTTATTAGACAAACAACCGCACTTAACCACATTACATACCAAATAGCACAAAAAGCCAAGCAGGCTGATATGGTGGTTATTGATGACCCGCTTTCAATTATTAGATGCACCAATAAGGTTTATTTAAATGAGCTCCTTGTTCGCGAAGGGGTTTCTGTGCCAGAATCGTTACTCGTATTCAAGTCAAATCCCACTACTTATTCAGAAGTTGAGGGCAGGTTGGGTAGCCCTTTTATTGTTAAAATTCCCGATGGCTCTTTTTCGCATGGCGTGAAAAAAGTAAAGAGTATCGATGATTACCAGCTAACCCTCGATGAGTTCTTTAGCCGTTCGGCTATTGTTTTGGCGCAGGAGTACCTGCCAACCGATTTCGATTGGAGAATAGGGGTGCTTAACGGCGAACCTTTATATGCATGTAAATATTTTATGGCCAAAGGGCATTGGCAAATTTACTACCATCAAAATTCGGGTAAAAGCCTAAGTGGTATGGCCGAGGCTGTTCCCATTTACAAGGTACCCAAAGCCATTATGAAAACAGCAATAAAAGCAACATCTCTTATTGGAAAGGGGTTGTATGGTGTCGATTTAAAAATGATAAACGGCAAGGGTGTGGTTATTGAAATTAACGATAACCCAAGCATCGATCATGGGGTTGAGGATGCTATCCTAGGGGATGAGCTTTACTATCGAATTATTAATGAATTTGTACGTAATCTCGAGCATAAACATCACTAATGATTAGCAAGCCTTCCATACGAGTTGCTGAACAGAGCGATTTAAAATCGATTTTAGAGATTGAAAACCAGTCGTTTGCCGTTGAGGCATTTAACGCAAGGCAGTTTAAATATTTACTTAAAACGTTAACCAGCTATTTTTTTGTAGCCACTATTGACAATGCAATTGCTGGATACGGCATAGTACTATGGAGAAAGAACAGTAAAATATTGAGAGTATATTCCATTGCTGTTGCCAAAGAATTTAGGGGTAAAGGGGTTGCCCATTGTATACTACAAGAGACAAAACGCTTTTCTAAAGCAAAAAATTTAATGAGGCTGTCGTTGGAGGTAAGAACAGATAATGCTCGTGCTATTGCTATTTACCAAGAGGAAGGTTTTAGTGTATCTGGTCAAAAACAGCATTATTACGGACAAGATGAGCACGCCCTAGTTATGAAACACAGTATTGAGCACTAGTTAGAATTTTATACGGCATCACGTTTTTATTGTTAAAGCCATAAATATTACATTTATCATTTTACTGTAGTAAGGTATTCAATTTTTACTATTTTTGCCTAGGATGAATTTTAAGTGTTTTATTCAGCTAAAACTAGAATATTTCTTTGCCCATATCTGCCTTGCAGTAACTATACCCACAGCATAAACAGCCTAGCGTATGAAAGAGGATTTTACAAAACAGGTCAAATTGTTAAAATCGATAGTAATCTTTAAGGATTTAGATGATAACTTGCTTAACGATTTAGCTGGCGCATTAACCCCTAAGAGCCTTAAAGAGAATGAATTGCTGTTTAAAAAAGGCGATAAGGATTATGCACTTTACCTTATTGTTAGCGGAAAGGTAAAAATTCATTCGGATACTCACGTGTACGCATACTCCACAAGTAATCAGTATATTGGTGAGTACTCCCTAGTCGATTCTACCCCTCGAAGCGCAAGCATTACAGCAGTTGAACCTACCGAACTTTTACGGCTCGACCAAAAAACGTTCTACTCTCTAATTGAAAAACGTCCCGATATTTCAATGGCAATGTTGAAGGCATTGGTACTACGTTTGCGCGATTACAATAAGCTTGAGACTGAGCTTACCCAGAAAAATACAGAGATAATAAAACAGGCCGAAGCACTCGAGCAGCAACGAACGGAACTAGAAGCCCTTAATCATACTAAGGATAAGTTTTTTGCAATAATTGCCCACGATTTAAAAAATCCGTTTAGCACTGTTTTGGGCATAAGTGAACTGCTAGCCAGAGAGTTTGAATCGTTCGATTCGGAAAGTCTGAAAAATTTTATTACACAAATTTACAAGTACTCAAACAGCACGTTTAACTTGCTCGAGAATCTTTTGCAGTGGTCAATGGTTCAAACGGGGCGTATGCCTCTAAAGCCACATATTATCGGGTTAAAAGATATAGTTGAGGAGAATGTCGAGTTGCTGTCTGGTAATTCATCTAACAAGGGATTAACCATTGAGACTGATTTTTACGATGATTATTATGCTTATGTAGATGTTAATCAGGTTACCACCGTTGTTAGAAACCTGATTTCAAATGCCATTAAGTTTACCGCGCACGAAGGTAAAATATCAATTAAAATTGAACCTAATGATGATTTTTGGGAAGTCTCAGTTACCGACAACGGGTTGGGAATTAGTCAGCACGACCAAAAGAAACTCTTTCTGATTGATTCAAACCATACTTCAATCGGAACATCACAAGAAAAGGGTACCGGCTTAGGCTTAATTCTTTGCAAGGAGTTTGTTGAGCGTAATGGCGGAAAAATTTGGGTAAAGAGCGAGCTTGGAAAAGGAAGCTGTTTTAGCTTTACCGTACCCAAAACCGATAAACCTGTAATCAGCAATTAGCCATTGAAAATCGCAATTATTGGTACAAAAGGAATACCCAATCGTTACGGTGGGTTCGAGGCTTTTGCAGAGCGCCTCTCGCAGGGTCTTTTGGCATACGGTTTTTGTGTTGAAGTATACCAGCCCGCAATATCTGCTGCCAAACTTGAGCCATACCTTGGTGTGCAAAGGGTAGGTGTTACGATTCCTTCGTTTTTACCATCAAATATTTTACGAATTGCTTATAATCTACAATCGTTACGCATGGTAAGGAAAACCAAGCCCGATGTAGTTATTTGCTGTGGGCATAGTCCATCGCTTTTCTTTCCTTTCTTCTCAAAAAAAACTACCCAAAATATAATTGTTAATCTCGATGGTTTAGAGTGGAAACGGGCTAAGTGGGGTGCGCTTGCCAGTTTCGTTTTAAAACTAACCGAGAGGCTTGCTGTAAGGTATGCTGGCGCATTGGTTGCCGATAGCGTTGCGGTTAAAAATTATATTACTCGTACATACCGAAAGCAGGCAAGTTTTATTCCCTATGGAGCTTCGGATTTGCAACCAAACCCCGACTTGCAAATACTTGCTGCATTGGGTGTTGAGCAGCAAAAGTTTGCGTTGCTAATTGCTCGAATTGAACCTGAGAATAATATTGAAATGGCCATTAAAGCTGCCATAAATACTGATAAAATATTAGTGGTTGTGGGTGCACTAACCACTGCATACGCAAAAAAACTCACCAAACGATATGCTCGTTACCCACGTATTATATTTGCCAATTCAATATACAACTATCAGCAGCTAAGTGCCCTCCGGTTGGCTTGTAAGATTTATATTCATGGCCACTCGGTTGGCGGCACAAACCCTTCGCTTTTGGATGCAATGAATTCGGGTTGCTTTATTATTGCTCATGACAATGAGTTTAACCGTGAAACAATGGCCAATGGAGGGTTTTACTTTTCATCTGTTGCTTTGTTACAAAATCACATTGAAAAAGCTTGGGCTACCACCGAAAGTACTAGAGACAATTTGTGCAGCATTAATAAAAGTAGAATTGCCAATAGCTATATATGGGATGAGGTTACTTCAAAATATGTTAGCCTGATAAATAGTATTGCTGGTAATTAGCGTAAACGTAGGTGTTGAAACGCAAGTTTTGTGACTTAAGCAATTAACGTTCAATAGTAAGGCCTCTTTGAAATTAAAGCATAATTCTACGGTAGTTGCGAGTTGGATTACCCTAGCTGCTGGAATTATTTTTCTGCCTTTTCTACCATTCCGTTATGGCAAACCAAAACATTCTTCATTTCTCCGTGCCAGTTATGAAAGCCATTGCCTTGGCAATCGGCAAAACTTTTACAATCGGCACATTGCCCAATTCTGGTCCATTCCCTATTTCTAAAGGGTTCAAATTTATTTTGCCATACGTCGTAAAAATTATGGGTGTAAATATTCCCCTGGGAGAAGGTTCGGTCAATATTCGGACAGGCCGATATTGAGCCATCAATTAGGATGGAGCCTATATTTATTCCGGCTCTACAAAAGAAGGGAGTATCTCGCACTAAGGTTTCGTATTTTCCAACGTAACCCTCGCAGCTAAATTTTGTATCAATCTCTTTGCTTTTTCGTGCTTCGGCAATAAAATCCATTAGCTCAACAAGCTGATTGTTTGTAAGCATTAACTCCTGGTTTTGGGTTGCTCTGCCAATCGGAATTATGGTAAATAGCCGCCATGCTTTAACATTTTTTGAAATTAGCAGCTCTCGGAGCTGCTTAAGCTCGCCCAAGTTTCTCTGGTTTACACAGGTTACAATATCAAAACTTAGCCTGTTGGATGAGGTGGCTAGCTCAATGGCCTGTACCGCTTTGTCGAAACTGTTATTGTTGTTACGCAGCCAATTGTGTGAGTTTTTAAGCCCGTCTAAGCTAATGGTTAATGCTCCTAGCCCAGCATTTAGCAGCGAAATATGTCTTTCTTTATCGTACAAATATCCGTTTGATACAATTGACCATCTCATCCCCCGTTTTCTAAGTTCCCTTCCGCATTGCTCAATATCTTTTCTTACAAGAGGCTCGCCACCGGTAAATACTACCGTGAAATTTTTTGCAGGATGTTTAATGGTATCAATGGCGTTTAAAAAATCCTCAGCGGGCATATCGCTAAAATCGCTGCTTTTAGAGCAATCGCTTCCGCAGTGAAGACAGTTTAAATTGCACCTGGTAGTGCACTCCCAAAATAGGTAATTAAGCTCGTGAAGTTTTGTTTCCGATTTTCTAAAGTTTCGAAATGCGTATTTTTTTATAGATAAGACCATCTATATTTCCTCTAGCAATACATCTAAATATACTCTTTCTGTAATATCGGTCAGAACAGTATCTTTAGTTGTGTATGCCCCATTCAGGATTTCATCAACGTCTTCAAACTGAAGTTTTAGGCTATCGAGAATCTCGGTATAGAATGAAAATCGTCCGTTTTCGTCAGTAAATTCGTACTGAATATTTTTTTCAACAGAAACCTTAATCCCTTGTATTGGCAATCCGGTTGATTTACTCTTCACCTGACCTTCTAGTAAAATGTCAAGGCCAAAATCTTGAGGCGTACCGTAGCAAGCCTGAAACACAAACAATGCCGAGGTAAAACTTAGTCCGCCAACAATACGCCTAACCCATTTTTTATGCATCCCTATTTGTGTTAAGTAAAAGGTTTTGAGCTATTCTTTTTTCAAATTTATGGTTTTTACCTAACAATCAATGCAAAGAAGCTAGCATTTTTCGTTAATTTTTACTTTTGGGCTAATTTGCACAACCATTAAATGCAAAAGGTGTTTCGGTTAGGGTTTCTGAGGCTTCCCAAAGTTTTTTAGCTAGAGCTGAATCGTTTGATAGCTTGTTTGACGACACATGCTTAGGGTGTCCTGTGAATTCTAAAAAACCTCTTGGACCAAAAAACTCGCCTCCTTTTAACCCTTCTTCCGTTGCTGCTCTAAGCATAGGTAAGGCACCAAATTCTGCTTTTTGTCCAACCTGTTGGCTTCCCCAACGAACTATTTTTGCCGACGACCTAAACAGGTTTGTAGTGGATACGCCTGGATGGCAGGCTACCGCAATGGTGCTACAATTATTTTCGGAGAGTTTTTTCTGAAGATGGTATGTGAATAGTAGATTTGCCAACTTGCTTTGTGCGTATGCCTTGCTTTTGCTGTATGATTTATTCCAGTTCAAATCGTTAAAATTAAGCTGGTTAATCATTCTGTGAGCAATACTACTTTGGTTAACCACTCGTGAGTTGGGAGTAGCTGTTAGTATATCAAGAAGGAGCGAGGTTAGGGCAAAATGGCCTAAATGATTAACTCCAAACTGCGACTCCCACCCCTGTTTTGTACCAACCCGCTTTGGAGGCCACATTACACCAGCATTATTAAGCAAAATATGAATATTTCTATACTTGCTTTTAAAATTGTTGGCAAAGTTTCGAATCGACTCAATATTGGCTAGGTCTAGCTCCATTAGCTCAACCTTTGCATTGGGATTGTTTGTTAAAATAGTATTAAGAACTTTTTGTCCTTTGTCCATATTGCGTACGGCCATAATAACGGTAGCCTCTTTTTGGCTAAGTACTTTTGCCGCTTCTAGCCCTAGTCCGCTGTTTGCGCCAGTAATTATAACCGTTTTTCCGCTTTGCGACCCAATATTGGCCGATGTCCATTTTGTACTCATAAAAAAATGTTATTTATGTCGTGCTCAAATACTTATCTCTTTTTATCTCAATGATTTTCTCTTAGATTTAGCTTATACTTCACTGTGTGTTAATGCACACAAGCTCTTACGTAGCATTGTTTTTTGTAGCTATGTCTAGCTATGTTTAATGACTTATTTTAATGCAGGCAGATTTAACAGCTGGAATTTTCGGTTGGCAAAGGCATAGGGAGTGGACTTACTATTGATTATCACTAGCAAACCATTCGGCAAAGCTGTTTGCTGTTTCATGAAGTTTTATATGGTGAAGTTTCACTTCTTTTGGAAGTTCTTGCTGTATTAGTTTGGCAATGTGTTCCAGCAATTTCTCACAGGTTGGCTGAAAGTTTACTGCAATTATGTTTCCAAGGGCGCCATTGTCTTTTTGCTTTAAAATCGCACTCTTACTGTTTACTAAAAGCACGTGGTCAAACTGGTCAATAACCTGCTTGTTAACAATTGTTTTTAGCTGCCCAAAATCCATTACCATTCCAAGTTTCGGGTTTTTGGGGTCGCTTATTGGCTCTCCAATTACCGTAACTGCAAGTTTGTATGAGTGCCCATGCACATTTTTACAAGCACCATCGTATCCATCAAGGATATGAGCCATTTCGAAGCTAAACTCCTTGGTAAGCCTTATTACTGCCATATTTTGAATTGTATGAATTATGTGTATTTATTGTTACAACACACTTTTGCTAGCAAACAATTGCGCAGCAAAATAGTTAACCCAATTTTCTAAAAGTTTACGTATTGCAGTTGTTAATGCAATCAATTATTTTAGAAAGGTTGTCGTTTTTTAAAAAATAGTAGGTGTTTTTGCCCTCCCTTTTTGAACCCAGTACGCCCTTATCCTTTAAAATCCCTAGGTGGTGCGAAGTGGTCGACTGCTCAATGTTGAGTTTATTGTGAATTTCGGTAACAGTCATTCTTTTGCCTTCGTCTAAATAGTTTAGAATGGCTATTCTCATTGGGTGAGCAATTGCTTTAAGCGTATTGGCAGCTCGTTCAAGTTGCTCAATTTGTAACTCGTTTAGGATGGTCATTACAAACATATTTGTTTGATGCAAATATATGAATATTTGGTAATATTAACCCATATTCCGTTTCGTGGTTTTTATCGAATGGAGTTTTCACCTAGTTATTCTTCGCTTTAAACAGGCGGACCAATTTACTGTTTTGGCCTAACTCTAATTTCGCTCAACATTTTTTTTAACCTAAGTTCATAGCAATGTCTTAGTTAACAGGCTTTTGTCAGTTTTCATTTAGTTTTTATTTTCGCGTTTAATGACTAATAAAGCGAGGTATGAGGGTGAAATTTGTATATTACCTGTATTCGTTACAAAAAAAGTAGTTAATTTGCTGTAATTAAAAAACGAGAATTTTGGAGGAAACTTTATCTAGTATAAAAAAACCTGTTGCTAAAGAGGTTAAGGAGTTCGAGTCGTATTTTCATAAAGTAATGAGCAGCAAGGTGCCATTACTGAGTACCATAACCAATTACATATACAGGCGCAAAGGGAAACAGATACGGCCTGTGCTGGTATTCTTGTCGGCAGGGTTAAACGGGGGTATTAGTGAGTCAACCTTTGTTGCTGCTGGTATGATTGAACTACTGCACACCGCTACCCTTATGCACGATGATGTGGTTGATGAGGCTTATGAACGCAGAGGTTCCTTTTCAATAAACGCTCTGTGGCGCTCCAAAATTGCCGTGCTGGTGGGTGATTACCTTTTATCGAAGGGGTTGCTGCTAGCAGTTGAGACGAGTGAGTTTGAACTGTTGCGAAATATGAGTACTGCGGTTAAGGAAATGAGCGAGGGCGAGCTAATGCAGGTTGAGCGTTCGCGAAAGATGGATATAGACGAGAAGATTTATTTTGATATAATTCAAAAGAAGACCGCTGCATTAATTGCCGCGTGTTTGGTTAATGGCGCAGTATCGGCAAGGGCTTTGCCTAGCGATGTTGAAAAAATGTATGACTACGGTGTAAACCTTGGACTGGCTTTTCAAATTAAGGATGATTTGTTCGATTACCAATCTAAAGGAGTTTTAGGAAAGCCCACTGGCAATGATATTAAGGAAAATAAGCTAACCCTACCCTTAATTTATGCCCTTGCGCAGGTTGATGCTTCAACCAAAAAAAGAATTTTGTCCTTGCTTAGAAAAAGTAAGCGTGACCACAGCCTAGTGCAGCAAGTAATTGATTTTGCTGAACAGCAAGGGGGGATAGCTTATGCAGAGCAAAAGATGGACTATTTTGTGGGTATGGCTAAAAAAGCCATCGAATCATACCCCGATTCAGACTATAAAAATTCACTTATTCATATGGCGGATTTTATGGTGAGTAGAAGTAAGTAGTCGTGTTTACCTTTTAATTTTTTAGCTATGGCCATTTTGGATATCGTTTTGTTGATAGTGTTCATCTTTGCTGGGTTTAATGGGTATAAAAAGGGATTAATTGGTCAGGCTGCTGGACTGGTAGGGTTACTGTTGGGCATTTGGGGTGCTATTCATTTCTCTGAGTTTACAGCCGATTTTTTAATTGAACGATGGTCGTTTAATTCGCCCTACTTGCCACTAATCTCTTTTGCCATAACCTTTGTTGTTATTCTGGTGGCCGTTTATTTTATTGGAAAACTGGCCGAAGGAATTGTTAACCTCGTTTTTTTGGGAATAATTAATAAGCTGTTGGGCGTAGCCTTTGGGGTACTTAAAACAGCGCTAATTCTTAGCGTTATTCTATTGCTGCTCGGAAAAGTAAGTGGTAAGGTAAGAGTTATTCCCGATAATTTTGGAGAGGATTCATTTCTGTATGGCCCAGTTGAGCGTCTCGCGCCTAGCATATTCCCGTACCTTAATTTCGAGCAAATAAAGGACAAGGTTGAGGATACCTTTACACCCGATAAAAAGGAGATAACTGTGTGATATTTTTTGAAGGGTACTAATTAAACTAGATATTTTGCTCGTCAATTGTCCCTTTCGCGAATTGCTTAATATACACATCATGCTGTGGGTATGGTATTTCAATATTCCGCTTTTTAAACTCTTTAAAAATTTCAAAATAAAGTTCGCTTTTAAATAGGTTAGGCGTTCGTGTATAGTCAGAAGTAAATACCCTAAGTATAAAATTTAGGCTGCTCTCGGCATACTCATCAAAGAGTACGTCTGCAGCAGGCTTTTTAAGCACACCGGGGTGCTTACTGGCTACCTCAAGTAGAATTTCTCTAATTCCTCGGGGTCCTCTTTGTACGAAACTCCAACCGGAATTTTGAATCGAACATTTGCGTCGTTATAGCTCCAATTTATAACGGTATCCGAAACAAATTTCGAATTTGGTATAAGAATAGCAATATTATCGTTGGTTATAATGGTGGTACTACGGGCCGATATATTTACCACATCGCCTGCCAAGTTATCCAGTTCCGGAAGTTCAACCCTATCGCCTACCTTTATTGGGCGTTCGAAAAGAATAATTATCCCACTAATAAAGTTATTTGTAATGCTTTGTAGCCCAAATCCGATACCTACTCCAAGAGCCCCTACCAAAACTGTTAGTGCGCTTAAATCTACACCGGTAGATTGGACAATTATAACGAGCCCAACAAATAGAAATACGTACCTAAAAATAGACCCCACTGCATGCGAAACGCCCCTATCTGTGCCGTGGCGATTAAGTAATTTTTCAATTACCCTTCGGCTAATAAATTTCGATAGAAAAAAGATAAGCCACGTTCCAAAAATAAGGTATATAAGCATACCTACAGAAAGGTTCGAGCTGGTTTGCGAAAAGATAGGCTTGCTTAGTAGCTCAGCAAGAGGTTTCCAAAAGTTTGCGAAGGTTTCCATGGGTTAAATTTCACTACTAATTTAATGCAAAAGACGTTACAACGATAAAATCGGCAGATATTTTTTTGTTCTTTATTTAAGGTTTTGGCTGGTGCAAGAATCCTCTAATTATTGTTTCGGTATTTTTTGCTATAATTTCGCATAGTCAGAGTCGTTTGAGTTCTGTTTCGGTGCGCTGAACCTTGTTTTTTGTTTTATTGCTTTGGGTTCAAATATTTTAGTGCTCTGCACCATCGCTACCGTGCGTGTCCTCATGCGTGGTAAAAAAGAAGGCAAAATAGCCTATTGGTCTAATAAGTTTTTTGCTGTGCAAAAGCCATACGATAAAACCGAGGACGAAGGACGAGCTCAGCGTAGCTAATCGTGCGGCAGCGTGGGGTCATTCAACAATGAGTTTTAGCGGCAGCGCCGCGAAACCTCTGTTGAAAATATTTATTGTGATTTGCTTTTAAGTGCGGCGTACCGAAATATGTAAGCCCCAAATTGCATTAAACCTTTTCAACAATAATAATATGTAACAGTCGTTCATAGTTTTGTTAAAACAATGGCAGTTTTAAAGTATTTTTTTGTGCCAACACAATATGTCCCTATAGATAATAATCAAAACAGTTTGATTTATGAGAAGAACCTTGATATTACTACTTGTTTTAGCTGCTTGCCAGCTATATTCTGTTAGTTCATTTGCTAGCAATCCTGAAAAGAAGCGGCGAGTTTCAATAACCTTGGGCGTTTATGAGGTTGCAGCCGAAAAAAAAGGGAGTCAAACTTTAGCAGATGGAACTTTAGCAGAAACATCCCTGCCCGAAGCAGCACCAGTTATAAAGGTAGACTACGAATTTTTGAGCAACTTTAAGGTTGGTACCTATTTAGCATACTCTACCATGTCACACAAAGCCATGCCCAGGGGTGTTCATACTAATAGTAATACCCTATTTTATGGTTTAGCTGCTCGGTATGATGTGCTACCAATTATTACGGGTAAAGACAATCTGCGTTTTGAATTTTGCGCCAATGCAAAATTAGGTGTAGTATCGGCAAAATGGACCGAGGGGGATGGCGAGAATTGGGGAGAATCGTGGAACGGCCCTTTCCCCGAGTACGGCGTTGGGCTAAGCGCAGGCTTTTTCTTCACCAAATGGCTGGGGTTAAACCTTGGCTATTCGGCGGGGAGGTTTTACAATAATGATATCTCGAGATGGTCAGCTGGCATAGTATTTAAGATATAAGTTTATAAACGATACCGCACGATTGGAAAAACAAATAGTTAATATGATATCACAGCAGTTTCATTTCCCTGCCAAATGGCTTTTACCCATAGTTTTACTATTGGCAACTGTAAACTGCCACAAAAAGCTCGACTGGAACCCGCCCGAATTTGAGCAGCAGCCAGTTGTTAACGGCGTTATTAAGAGCGGCAGTCCCGTTGCCATTAAGGTTTCTATGGCGGTAAAATTTACCGCCGAACCTACTCCCGAAGTCCATAACGCCGAGGTGCTACTTTACGTTAACGAGGAATACGCCGAAACCCTAGAGCATACTGGCGAAGGGTTTTACCAATCGGAGCTAATTGCGCAGGAGGGCAGCGAGTACCGTTGCGAGGTTACTATACCCGGTTACCCAATGTCCACCTGTTCTACGGTTATTCCCAAGCATCAGAACATAGTAAAATTTGAACACATTAATAAGGCTGGAGTCGATGAGGAGGGGCGAACCTACCCAGCCGTAAAGCTTACCTTTGATAATGTGCCAAACACACCCGTTTACTATGAGGTAGTTATTAGTTTGTTTCGTTATGATAATATTAAATTTCCTTGGTTAATCAACATTGTTGACCCCGTTCTTTTAAACGAGGGCTTGCCCATGGCCGTGTTTAGCAACGAGCTAATTGAGGGTAGCACCTACACTATGATTATTAACTACTCAACGGGTAGTGCGTCTAACCATAATAATATGGGTTGGGTAACTAATCTGTACCCTGTGCAGGTTGAATTACGTACGGTTAGCCAAAGCTACTATAAATTTATAAAGCAGCAGTACCTGTACGAGTTGGCAAATAGTGAGCCGCTACTATCGGTTGGAGTAACGGGAACCTATAATCTTTATAGCAACGTGCACAATGGATACGGGTTGCTCAGTGGGTACTCGTTGGTAAAATCGGAAATTATTGACCCAAATAACTAAGTATTTTGAGAACACTAAAATATATAGCAGCAATTGCTCTGCTGCTCACCGTAAGCCTTGCTTCGTTTGCACAGCACCGTATAGCTGGTTTTGTAAAGGATAGCCTAAGCCGCGAGGTGCTAGTGGGTGCGCATATAATTGATAGCACCCGCATGAGGGTTGTAACTACCGATAATACTGGCTATTTTAGCATAAACGTACAGGAAAATAGTTGCATATCAGCTTCGTTTGTGGGGTATAAACCGCAGGCAATTAGCTCAAAATCGGCAACCGATTCGCTTATTGTGGTGTTGCTAAGCCCCCACAATAGTATTGATGAGGTGGTAGTAACCCACGCCAAGCGCCATACGCATAGCGTAGCATCGTTAAGTAACCTTGAGTTACAGCAGCTACCCTCTTTGGGGGCAAAGCCCGATGTAATGAAGGCCATACAGCTGTTGCCTGGCATACAGTCGCAAAACGAGGGTACTAGCACCATTCTGGTGCGTGGGGGCAACCCGGGCGAAAACCTTTACCTGTTCGATAATATTGCGCTAGTTTATGTAAACCATTTGGGTGGGTTTACCTCGGTTTTTAATTCCGATATTATCAACAACATTAAGGTGTATAAGGGCGGCTTCCCATCCTGTTACGGGGGCAAGCTGTCGTCAATTATGGATATTGCCCAGCGCGAGGGTAATGTTAACAAGCTAAAGGGTTCGTACAGCATTGGTATAACCGATGCCTCAATTTTGCTCGAAGGGCCCACCTCAATAAAAAACACAACCTTTATTGTTGCTGGGCGCAAAACGCTGGTTGACCCACTATTTGCGCTGGCGACTATGCTCTCGGGTGCTGGCGATTATATCATGTCGTACGGTTTTCACGATATTAACGGAAAGTTTACCTGGCGTCCCAATGCCAAAAATGCCCTAAGCATAAATCTTTATCAGGGCGATGATTACCTAAACTGGTGGTACTCTAATCGCAATGATTCGGGGAGAGAAAGGGCACGACTCTCAAACGTGTGGGGAAACTGGTTGCTATCGGCCCGATGGAACCGAGTGCACAACCCCAGTCTGTACTCTACGCAAAGCCTTTCGTATGTGCGCTACAGATTGAAAAACAACCAGAATTACTTTAATACCGACCCCGATTCAAAATTCGAGTTTAAGCGCAATTTTAAATCCATAGTACAAGATATTTCCTATAAGTGGGACCTAAAAGCAGAATTGCACCAAAATTTGGGTGTCGATTTTGGCTTACACACTGCGTATCTCAGGTATAATCCTAATAATATATACATATCAAACAATCCAGCGGCAACAAGTCAGCCTACCATAAATGCACTTGAACCATCGGCATATGCCGAGGCCAAGTTTGAACTGCCCAAAATACTAACATTACGCCTTGGAGCACGTGCTGCGGGCTATGTAACAGAACAGTATAACACATTTAAAATTGAGCCTAGGGCAAATCTTAATATCAACATAGGGGCAAACCATACCCTTAACGCCAGCTATATGGAAACAAACCAATTTTCGCACCTACTATTTACCCAGGGCGAAATAATGAGTAACGAGGTTTGGGTTCCTGCCGGAGCCGATATTAGTCCAGCCTCAACGCAGCAAATTTCGGGCGGTTGGCGTGGCTTCTTCAACAAGGGTATGTGGGATGTTGAGCTTAGCGCGTACCACAAAACGTTGCACAATATAGCCACCTATCGCGAGGGGTACACATCGCTAATGGGCGATGGTAATTGGCGCTCGAAGGTTGAGGCAGGGGGCGAGGGCGAAGCTTACGGCATTGAGTTTTTTATGCGCAAAACACGTGGCAGTTGGACTGGCTTTCTTGGGTATAGCTGGTCCAGGGCAACCCGGCAATTTTCAAATATTAACAACGGCAATGAGTTTGCTTTCGATTACGACCGCCCGCATAGCCTATCGCTATCCCTAAACCGCAAGCTAAATGCAAAGCTAACCCTAAGTGCAACGTGGGTTATACAATCGGGCTTGCCCTTTACGCCTGTATATGGCCGACAATTTGTGCCTAGCCTAACAAGCGAGTCGGACGATGACACGCACTACTACGAAGCCTTTATTTATGGTGAAAAGAATAGCTCGCAGATGCGACCCTACCATCGACTGGATTTGGCTTTGCACTACACCACCAAAACCAAGTACGGAAACAAAGCGCAGTGGACTTTTGCCGTGTACAATGCTTATAATAGGCAAAACCCCTACACCTATGTGTTTACGCACGATACCAAGCAGGAAAGCTTTCTCGTTCCAGGAGTTGATTTTAGGAACAGAGAACCTTTCTCTCTTTACCAAATAAGCTTCTTCCCTATTCTTCCAACCGTTTCGTATAGTGTATTTTTTGACGATGTTAAGGGTTTTCGAAAACAAAAGACTAAAATGAGAAAAACAAGAGATAAGGAGGGGAGGAGAAGAAGGAGTTGGTTGTATTTTGAGGAGTAGTGAGCGGTAAGCAGGAAGTTACGAGTTTTACCCCCGACCCCTAAAGGGGAGAAAATGTGCGGTGGGTTTCCCCTTTAGAGCCTGTCCCGGAGAAATCAGGTGGTTAGGGGTAGCGGTGGATCTGCAAAACGCCATAACAATCCGTGTTAATCAGTGTAATCTGTGGACAAAAAAACAGTATAAATCAGTCCAATCAGTGTCATCTGTGTTCCAACGAACAGCTAATCGCCAAAAACTAACAGCCAATAACCAACCGCCAATTCCCCCTTTTTTATTTAACCATCCTAAAAGCAGCATCTATCAGCGGTATTTTATATCTTTGTCCAAAATTTTTATTACCATGAATTTCGTACAAGAATTACAGTGGCGTGGTATGATACACGATATTATGCCAGGCACCGATGAGCAACTACAGAAAGAGATGACTTCGGCTTATGTGGGTATCGACCCCTCTGCCGATTCGTTACATATTGGACACCTAGTATCGGTTATGATGCTTAAGCACTTTCAGCAGTGTGGTCACAAGCCCATTGTTTTGGTAGGCGGTGCAACCGGCATGATTGGCGACCCATCGGGTAAATCGCAGGAGCGTAACCTGCTCGACGAGAAAACACTTAGGCATAATCAGGATTGCCTTAAGGCGCAGCTCTCAAATTTTCTCGATTTCGATTCGAGCGAGCCCAATGCCGCGGTTATGGTGAATAATTACGATTGGATGAAGGATTTCTCGTTCCTCGATTTTATTCGCGACATCGGTAAACACATCACCGTTAACTATATGATGAGCAAAGACTCGGTTAAAAAACGCCTTACCGGCGAAGCTGGGTCTGGTCTTTCATTCACCGAATTTACTTATCAACTTGTACAGGGAACCGATTTTCTGCATTTGTACCAATCGCTAGGTTGCCGTTTGCAAATGGGTGGTTCCGACCAGTGGGGTAACATTACAACTGGCACCGAGCTAATTCGTCGTAAGCTGGGCGGTGAGGCATTCGCACTTACCTGTCCGCTTATTACCAAGGCCGATGGCGGAAAGTTTGGCAAAACAGAGCAGGGTAACATTTGGCTCGACCCAAACCTAACATCACCCTATAAGTTTTACCAATTTTGGCTAAACACCTCGGATAGTGATGCGGAAAAGTACATTAAAATATTCACAATGCTCGATAAACAGACTATTGAGCAGCTAGTAGCAGAGCATCAGCAGGCGCCCCACGAACGTAAACTTCAACAAAAATTGGCCAAGGAACTTACTGTTATGGTTCATTCCGAGGAGGATTATAACACGGCTGTTGAGGCTTCGCAAATTCTTTTCGGAAAATCTACCTCAGATATTTTACATAAAATAGACGAAAGTACCTTTTTATCCGTTTTTGAGGGTGTACCCATGTTCACTATTTCGGCTGAAGTTATAAGCGCTGGGGTTCCATTCTCGGAGCTTGCTGCCGAAAAAACGGAGGTGTTCCCTTCAAAAGGAGACCTTCGCCGAACTGTAAAGGGTGGAGGTGTTAGCATTAATAAGGAGAAGATTCAGGATGCTGATATGCAGATAGATGCCTCAATGCTGATTAACAAAAAATACCTACTTGTACAGAAGGGAAAGAAGAATTACTTCATTATAAAGGTTGAAAAATAATAGATGATATGGAAAAGGAACTACCCGATTTTAACTTAAACGGCACCAACCTGCTACAAATGGTTTGGCAAAGACGCATTGTTTTTCTACTTATTGGTGTTGTTGCTTTTGTGGTATCGCTAGTAGTTTCTTTCTTAATTACGCCACAGTTCAAATCATCGGCCATTCTTATCCCTTCGGTTGCTACTCAGGCTTCAAAAGATGTTTTTATTGCATCGCGGGCCAAAGGGTTAACCGTTTTTGGCGACGATGAGGAGGTGGAACAGCTAATCCAAATCTTATCATCTGAAACCCTTCGCCGACATATTATTACGGAGTTTAATCTTTTTGAGCACTACGGAGTTAATACCGGTGATAGGCATGCTTGGCATAAGGTAAACGAGGTGTATACAAGTAATGTGTCGTTCATGCCCTCGCGCTATCGTTCGGTTCGAATTGAGGTGCTCGATAATGACCCGCAGATGGCTGCAAAGCTAGCCAATGCCATTGTTATTACAGCCGATAGCCTAACGCGTGAGGCAAAACGCTTGGTGGCACAAAAAGCCCTTGAGGTGTTAGAGTTTCATTATCAGCAAATATTGGCTGAGGCTTATAACCTTGACGATAGTATGACCATTGTAATGGAGCAAGGGGTAATTGACCTACCCTATCAGGCAAAAGAGGCAACACGTGTGTATGCCGAGGCCATAGCTGGTGCTAGATATGAATCGGCTGGTAGGGTTGAAAAGTATATTGATGGATTGGCCTCACAGGGAGCAAAGTATACACGTTACCTTAACGATATTCAGTATAAATCGCTTCAAATTAAAGATATACAGGAAAATCTTCATATTCTAAGAGCCGAAGCCCAGGGCGTTATACCCTCGCAGTTTGTTATCGATTGGGCATATCCCAGCGACAAGAAGGCGACACCTAAGAAACTTATAATTGTTGTTGCTTCAACCCTATCAGCTCTATTCTTCTCACTGTTTCTGTTTGTTCTGCTCGACTTTTTCAGGAAATCTATTAAACCTAAAAATATTGCAAAGGGATAAGCACCAAATTTGGCTTGTTTTGTTCCTTAGCCTACTGTTTATTGCGGCAAACTCTTTCTTGCTCTTCAGGCAGTCGTTCGGGCTTAGCTTGGTACCTATTGCTTTGGTAATTGGTATGTGGGTTTTCTTCGCGCCCACAAAGCTGTTTTTTGCTCTAGCTTTCCTTGTTCCCCTTTCCATTCCGTTGCGCCGACTGGTGCCTGGACTAACCTTCGATTTTTGGTTTCCAACCGAGCCCATACTAGTTTTCTTGCTGGTTATGGTAATTCTAAAGTCCTTTAAAGAGAACTATTTCAGAAAAGAATTAATGGGCGAACCTGTGTTTTTGGCAATGCTTTTTTACTTGGGATGGTTGCTTATAACTGTTGTTACCAGCGAGATGCCAGTGGTATCTATTAAGTACTTTTTAGTTCGTTTCTGGTTTATTGGTGTATTCTTTTACCTTGCCTATATCCTGTTTAGTCAGAATTTCAGTAATGTCAGAAAGTTTGGATTGGCATATATCCTAGGTCTCTTCTGTGTAGCATTGTTTAGCATTGTTAAGCAAGCAAGCCTCGGGCTTCTTAGTCATAAGGTTGCTCATGGCGCATCGGCGCCCTTTTTTATCGATCACACATCCTACGGTGCCGCGTTGGCTTTTGTTATTCCGCTAGCTGTTGCCATGGCGCTCAACGAAACTAGACGGCAAGTAAAATTACTATTTTGGGGCCTGGCGTTATTCTTTATGCTTGCATTAGTGCTGTCGTACTCGCGTGCAGCGTGGCTAAGCCTTTTGATTGGGGGCGGTGTTTGGTTGCTTATTCGCCTAAAGGTTAAACTACGAACCCTCGTTGTAACTTTGCTGGTTTTAGTGGCTGCCTTTTTTACTTTTCAGGAAGAAATATTATGGCGCCTTGAGCGCAATACTACCGATTCAAGCGGTAATCTTACAGAGCATGTTCGGTCCGTAATAAACATAAAATCCGATGCGTCTAATCTTGAGCGCATTAACCGATGGGATGCTGCAATAGCTATGTTTAAGCAGAGGCCGTTTGTTGGATGGGGTCCTGGAACATACCAGTTTGAGTATGCACCATTTCAACTGAGCCAGAATAAAACCATAATAAGCACTAATTTTGGTACTGGCGGTAATGCCCATAGCGAGTATCTGGGGCTTATGGCCGAGGCTGGATTACCCTCGATTATTGGGTTTATGCTAATTATAATTTTTATTCTTATTCAAGGATTTAGGTTGGTTCAGCGGAAGGGGATAGATAGAGCCGAGCGGAATATTACTATAGCTTGTATAGTTGGATTAGTTACCTATATTTTTCATGGGTTTTTGAATAACTTTCTCGATACGGATAAAATTGCGGCTGTTTTTTGGGGGTTTATGGCCATTATTGTTGCCATTGACCAGAAGGTAAAGCACAGAGAGCTGCAAACCAATGAGAGGTTACCTAAATTCGAAGCCTAAAATTGAAATATCGTCAAATATTCGAATCTCTTTTCGCTCTACTTGTTCCACCCTTGTTTTCACAATTGTTTTTACACTTTTTTCAATGGGGTCGTTATTGCTTATGCACTCCTCAATAATACTGTGATCCATAACAATTTTTCCTCCCGTTGCGTACTCAACCAGTCCGTCGGTATAACAAATTAATTTTGATGGAGACGAAACCCTTAGCGAGCCCACACTCATAACAGGAATGTCGTCAATCATTCCCAATCCCACGCATCCGCTGGTGAGCAGTTCGGTTTTCTGAGTTTTAGTATCGTAAAAAATGGGCGGGTTGTGCCCAGCATTTATGTACTCTAACGTTTTTCGGTTGGGGTTGTATCGGCCAATAAAAAGGGTAATAAAACGCTCACCTTTGGCCGATGCCATAACTCTGGTATTAAGTTTTTCAACCAGTCCGGTTAGGGTAATATCATAGGTAAAGAGTGCCCTAAGGTTTGCCTGAAAATTCGACATAAGAATTGCAGCGGCCATTCCTTTTCCCGATACATCGGCAATGCAAAAGCCAATCTCTTCGCGCTCTAGGGAAATTACATCGTAAAAATCGCCGCCAACTTCGGCGTGCGGATGGTAATACGATTGAATTTTAACGCCAGGTGTTTGGGGTAAATTCTCTTGGCTCGGAATAAGCAAGTTCTGCATTTGCGAGGCGAGCTCAAGCTCTTTCTTCATCGCTTCTTGCTCAAGTGTTGTATGAAAAAGTCTGAGGTTTTCAATGGCAACAAATATTATTATTGAAAGGGTTTGAACAAAGTTGAGGTGCTTTATGGTTGCGCTTACGCCCTTTACCTCCTCCTTGGTATCGGCAATTAGAACGAATGCCAACGGTTGGTTGTTTTGCACAACGGGTATAATAATATCAAACTCTTGAAGCACAGGGTTAACCGATGTGCTTACAAATGATATATCTTTAAATGAAAGTAAATCGACCTCGGGGACAATGGCTGAGCTGATGCTTTCGGGGCAATTTGTTGACAGCAGAAGTTTCCATTTCTCTTCAAACTTAAAGAAGAGTACCCTATCAATTTCTAAATCCTCATTCAGGATAGTTCGAAATCGATTCATTAGGTCTTCGGTTTTCATCTCGCCACTTATGGCTTGTGCCATACTGAGCAAAGCATTAAGCTTAAATGTGCTTAGCTTAAGTCTTTTAGATGAAGTAAAGGCCATGGTTATTTATTGGTTTGAGTTGTTAAAAATTATTGTTTTAAACGGATAAGTTACGAAATAAAATCATATCGAACCCGAAAAAGTGATAAAATGTAGGACAATATCATTTCGTTATGGCTATGAGCCTTGGAAAGCCTGAACTAGGAAGTAGAACTAACCTCACTCAAACTCCACTTTCGCTCGTTTTAGCTAGCGGAAGTGGAGTTTGAGGTTAATGAGAGCAGCCTAATCTATAGCGATTCTTTGCCCAGTATTTTGGCAAATTTAATTTGAAGACTAGAGCAGGTCGTTAGGCTTTACTTTAATTGCTAAACTATGTAAGTAGGAGCTGCAATTATTTAACCCTCTCTGAATATTCGCGAGTACGAGTATCAATTTTGATGCGTTCGCCAATTTCAATAAAAAGTGGAACGTTAATGGTTGCACCCGTTTCAACGGTGGCTTGCTTTAGCGCTGTTGATGATGCCGTGTCGCCTCTTAGCCCAGGTTCGGTGTAGGTTACTTCAAGTTCAATAAATGGGGGTAGCTCGCACGAAAGCACATTGTTGGTTTCGGCATGTACCATAATTTCAACATACTGTCCATCTTTGAAGAGGTCCACGTTCTCTATCTGCGCTTCCGGAAGAGTTATCTGCTCAAATGTTTCTTGGTGCATAAAATTATAGCCCATATCATCCTTATAAAGGAACTGATGGGGCCTACGCTCTATACGAACGGTGTTAATTTTAACGCCAGCATTAAACGTGTTCTCAATAACTTTGCCTGTCTCTAAATTTCTGAGCTTGGTACGAACAAAAGCAGAGCCTTTACCTGGTTTAACATGCTGGAACTGTACTATGGTGTATAATTTCCCGTTAAATTCTATACACAATCCGTTTCTAAAATCCGCTGTAGTTGCCATACTAAATTTATTGTTTCAATTTTAATTTGTTGCAAAAATAGCTTTTTTTATTAGAGTTATTGATAACTATTTTTGCTAATGGTTGATTTTAAGTGATTAATCCACGGTATTGTACTTTAAGTACTAACCTAAAGTGTTGACACTGGATGTTTAAGCCCATCGTATTCTATAAGATCGCAGTATGCTGCACCAATAGCTATATTAAAACGCACCCTAACGGGTAGGTAGTTTTTGTCGTTGGATAGCCAAATGGTCATATCGTCATCGTTTTTAAAAACTCGCCCCGTAATAACAATCGGCGAGAGTTTGATGCAGTTTATTGTGCCAATTTTTGTTTTTATATCTTCATAGCCTATAAACCGAACACGCATAGTGTAAATCTCGTCCGAGAAATAGGTTTCAACAACAAGGGTGTCGCTAGTGCTTAAATCTTTGTGCATTAAATGATTTCGAAGGTAGTAAAAGGCCGATAGTATGTCGTTGCTATTTTTAGGTGCCATAGCTTTCCCTACTTTTGTGCTATAAACAATGGCCGAGTCGGTTCTGGTCCAATGATCGAAAATTTGTTCGCTATAATGCCTGTACCGTCCTTCTTTTATATTTCGAATAGATTTGTAGGGTAAGTCTGTGTCAATATCGGTAAAACTTTGGTATGTATCATCTACCTTAAATAGTACATTGGTTAGCCCTATTGTTTTACCATTGAGGTACAGGTGGTTTACATCTTTCTCGTTAAACTTACCTTTTCGAACCTCAAGTGTAGCTTCGCCTCCCTTTATTGGACCGTAGTAAACTAGGTACTTGAGTTTTTCGCCTTCGCTAAAAGCTTTGTGCTGAGCTTTGCCATTTGATGCAATGCAAACTAGCAGGATTATAACCAAAGCACTTCTACTTTTGCCCCAGAACCTTGTTCTTGGCCACTGTAGCAACAAAATCTTTAAGGTAAAGCGGTTCAAAGTATGCCACATCTTCAAATTTATTTTGGTTAAATAGATTACTAGCAAGAGGTAACATAAACCGTGCCGAGGGCATAAAGTTCTCTATAAACGCAGCATTGCTACTCTTAATTACTTCTTTTGCTTTGGATGAACCGTTGCCCAAGAAGAGCACCTTTTTATTGATTAAAAGTTCCGAAAATGAGTTCTCGTCTAATATTTTTGCTTCCACTTCCGAAATGCTTTCTCCCTTCGCGTTAAAAAGTTGCGTGTAAACTTCCATTCGTCGTGCATCAATCATCGGGCAAATTACCTCGGGTGTGAACTGTGTATGTTGGCTAAGCCATTCTAGAGCACCATAAGCCATTGCATTTAAACTACCAATGGCAATAAGCGGCAGGTTGGCACCGTAGCATATTCCCTTGGCCGCCGACACCCCAATTCTGAGACCCGTGTATGAGCCCGGCCCTTTGCTCACAGCTACTCCTGCTAGTTGAGTAGCCTTTAGGCCGTGCCTGATGAGCAAATCATTAATAAAAACGGTTAGGTTTTTTGCGTGGTTGTTGTTGGGGTCGTGGCTTTCTGTAACATCTAAAATTTGAGTGTCAAAACCAAGCGCAACCGAGCACGTAGGAGTACCCGTTTCAATACAAAGGAGCGGGTTCATAGTACGTTATTTTGTTTTTGAGAATAATTTATCCTGACTAACTTTTTTCACCAGCTTACCATCTTCAAGTAGGCGTGTTATGGCGCTAAAGGGCGAAACAACAATCTCCTCATCACCTGTAAGCCCTTCGGTAATTTCAATAATTTTATTGTCTTGAATGCCAGTTTTAATTTTCACCATTCGAGCGGTGTCATTTTTCGCAATAAATACAACCTCAAACATATTGGCGGCTAGCTGTTCGTCTTCTTTTTGGTTTTTGTTAGTGGTATCGGAACGGGTGGTAACTGCCTGAATGGGAACGGTTAATATATTGTTTTTAGTTGTGGTTTGAATATCAACATTAGTTGACATACCCGGTCTGAATGGATTTAGCTGGTTCGATTTAATAAGATGATTGTATGAGCTAGCAAGAAGAAATATTCTAACCTCAAAGGTGGTAACTTGGTCAACCGATGCCCCTGCAACGCTGGCCGAATTAGCTATTTGTGTTACTATTCCCTTAAAAATTTGGTCGGGGTAAGCATCAACATAAATTAGGGAAGTATCTCGTAGCTTAACCCTAACTATATCGTTCTCGTTAACGCTAACACGGGTCTCCATACGAGCCAAATCGGCAATTCGTAAAATTTCGGTACCCGCCATTTGAGCAGTACCCACCACGCGTTCGCCCAATTCAACGCTAAGTTTTGATATTATGCCGCTCATAGGAGCGTAAATGGTTGTTTTGTTTAAGTTTTCAATGGCCTCTTTAAGTGATGCCTCCGAACTTTCTACATTAAAAAGGGCAGCTTTAACATCAGCTTGAGCAACCTGAAAAGTTGTTTTGGCGTTCTCAAACTCCGATTCGGAAATGGCTTTTTGCTCAAAAAGCAGCTTGCTGCGTTTGAACGCAAGCTCCGACTGTAGGAGTTGTGCTTCGGCTTGGGTTAACCTTGCCTTGGTTGAGTTTAATGAGGCGGCAACCCTTTCGCGCATTGATATGTAGGTGTCGGGCTTAATTCGGCATAGTAGCTGGCCTCGTTCCACTTTATCACCTTCCTTAACGGTTAACTCAATTATTTCACCCGACACTTCGGGACTAATTTTTACTTCAACCTCAGGCTGAATTTTACCGTTTGCCGAAATGCTCTCTATAATGGTTGATATTTGTGGTTTCTCTACAACAATCTCAATCATTGGCTGGGTGCCAAATTTTCCCGATTTTTTTGCAACAATTGCTATTACTATAAAAAGCACAGCGGCAATAAGAAGGTATCGAGTAATTTTTTTTCGTTTCATCTGTTTGTCTATTTAATAAGGTACACACGGAACATCCAAAGAATAGCTATTTTATGTATGTCGATGCTTAAATCTAGGATGTTTCATTAATGGTTTTAAATTAAAGGCTAAGTGGATTGCCTCGGTAAAAATCGAGTATTTTTGATTTAAATACGAGCTCGTACTTTGCGCTTAGTAAATCGGTTTGCGCTTTTGATAGGCGGGTTTTTGAGGTGGTGTAATCTAATGAATTTACCAACCCAACGTTAAACCGCTGTTCGGCATACTGAAAGGCTTCCTGAAGCGCAACAACATTCTTTTCGGTTGCCTTATACTTTTTGTATGCGCCTAGCGCATCGGCGTATGCTTGCTGAATATCCTTAAAAAGCATATTTTTTTCCAACTCAAGGTTGTAACGAGCATTCTCTAGTGAAATGTGAGCATTTGAGATTGAAGTCTTAACCTGCAGTCCATTAAAAATTGGAACAGAGATGCTTAGCCCAATATTGGTGTTAGCGTTATCCTTTATTTGGTCCCAAAAGGGATTGTTTACACCAGTGTTTGCGGTTAAAGACTTTTGAGCTCCAGTTCCATAGCTGGCACCTAGCGACAAGCGAAGGCTCCTAGCCCCTTTGGCAATAAGCACCCCTTTTTCGGCGCTTTGAACTCTGTATTGTGCGCTTGCAATTTGGGGAATAAAAGCCGATGCCTGCTCAAAAATATTTGCCGAATTATCTGCAGGAAGAATATCGTCAACCTCTTTTAAGTTTGGCTGTTCAATGGTAAAACCTTCAGTCGACTTTAGGTCGAGTATTTGAGCCAGCGATAGGTAGGCTATGTCTAGCTGGTTTTGGTTGTTTACTATTTGCAGTTCGTCCGATGCCAGCTGAGCTTCAATTTCGAGCAAATTGCCCTCGGGTAAACTTCCAGCATCAACCAGCTGTTTGGTTCGGTTTACCTGAAGCTGAGAGAGCTCCTTTTGTTTCTTTGCGGTTTCGAGCAGCTCGTTGCTAAAAAGAATTTGGAGGTAAGCTGCGGCAATATTGAGTGAAATATTATTCTTAATTTTTTCAACATCGGTTAGGTTTGCCATTAGGTCAATGGCATCGCGCCGTTGCGTATTTAGTAGCTGCAACCCGTTAAAAAGCGTAACCTGTGAACTAATGGAGGCGTTGGTCGACTGTATGTCAATGCGCTCTTTCTGGTTGGTTATAAAGTTTGTTGACCGACCAAAACTATAGTTGTGACCCCCGTTTACGTTAAGATTGGGTAGCGTGTTAAACTTTGAGCGGGTTAGCTGGTTCTCGCTAAGGCGAACGTTAAGCTCCTGCTGCTTAATTTGTATATTGTTCTCTAGGGCGTAGCTAATGCACTGCTCAAGATTCCAAGGCCCTTGTGAAAACGAGAGGTTTGCTATGAGTATTGCTATAAAAAATAGCGTTGTACGAGGGTTTATAAGTTTTAGCATAGGTGTATCCTTCTATAATTAAAGCACGAAGATATATTTTTATTTAATAGCATTGTTTTAAAATAGGTTAAAGGTTTTACTGTTTTTTAGAGTGATGATTTGTGGTTTGGTTTATATTTCTGCTTTTATTGTCTTAAACTATGATTTTATATGATTTTTTGATTGACTTTGATTTAATGTCGTTTTTTTAAACAAAATTTAGCCTACTGTTCAATATTAACGTTCCCTTTGACTTCGATCAGGTTGACGGTCAGGCTGAGCAGCCTATCTTGAGCGAAGTCGAAGGATAGTCGAAGCCGACAGCCTTAGCTGTACGACAATGGATCTTGATTCCTTTGTGGTTTCATAACCCGTTTAAATTGCAACGAGGTGTTCCCAAAATTTATTAGCAGTCCTATTTCCATACCATAGGCTTCTAAATAGTTTATGGCCTGTGCCAAATGGACATCTTCTAATTCTTTAACTGCCTTAAGTTCTAGCATAATTTTGTCCTCAATGAAAAAGTCCACCCTTCTTTTTCCTATATCATAGCCCTTGTACTGCAAAGGCATTTCGTTCTCCCTAATATGAGAAATTCCCTGCATTTTTAATTCTATTGATAATGCTCTCTGGTACACCACTTCTTGAAATCCATTTCCCAAATACCTATGTACTTCCATAGTACAACCAATTATTTGACCTGTTAATTCAGAATATTTATATTTATTGTCAATCATAGCAACTTAATAATCAGAGTATTCATCAAATCACTTTTAAATCATAGTTCAAAATTTTTTTATCAATCCCCAACCAATATCTCAACATTGTAACCGCTGTGTTTCCTTATGTTTAGTACGCTGTTGTCGGTAAAAAGAAGGTACTGCCCTTTAATGCCCGCTAAAACACCCTTATGTTGTGGTTTTTTATCGAAATTTACGGAGGTTACCTTCGTGGGAAATTTCTCAACAGGGTAGTTTATGGTGTAAATGTTGTTTTCGGTTTCCGAGAACTCTAAGTTATTTTCCTTTAGATAGTTAATTGCTTTTATCTTTTCCTCCACAAGGGGTATTTCATTGTCGTTGCCCGTAAGCATTTTTCGCCAGTTAGTTTTATCGGCTAAAATTTGCTTTAAAGCCACCTCAATAATACCAACGGAATACCTGTTTTTAGCAATAGCTAGCTTTATGGCAAAGTTTGCACCTTGGTCAACCCAGCGAGTGGGAACCTGATGGAATCGCGTAACGCCCACCTTTAAACCACCCGAAAGGGCAAGGTAAACGTACTGGTCTGTTAGGCAGTGTTCCTTAGCGTATTCCATATCGCGAGCAATACCCTCGTGAGCCCTGCACAGTTCGGGTCGCATAACGCACTCTTCTGTTTGCGGAATACTTATAAAACAAGGGTAGCAGTATCCTTGCCCGTACGATTTTGTTGTTCGTTTACCGCAGCTCATACAGGTAATTTTACCGTTAAACTCAATGGTTATCTCTTTTCCAATAAGCTTGTTCATACCTATTTTGCCGCTGGTTGATTGTAGAAAATAATCGGGCCGGATGACCAGCTCCGAACCAGCGTTGGTAAATTTCATTTTAGAAAGTGGCCCCGTAAATAGTGTTTGCATATCAATTCTTTTTTAGTGTAGTAAAGGTAATCTTTTCAGCTGTTTTTTAAAACTGCCACTGCTTAGTTCGGTATAGACTAATTTAAAGGAAGCAGAAAGTTTGTCTATTTCAATCCTGTTTTTTACGCTGTTTTGTGCTATTTCGTTTTCTTAGCCAATGGTTTAAAGAGGTGTTAAGGCATAATCGTGGACTGCTTTACCTACTAAAACAAACTTATTTTTAAATTGTTTTGAGTATTTTTTAACGTAATGTCCTTAATATCAACTGCTAAAGACTTTTTGTAAAAAAATGTTTGTAATTATTAGTACTATGCATTGCAAGGTAATGTAAAATATTATATACTTGTAAAAAATTAGAACCGTTTATAGCATAGTAATTATTATTTACAATGTGTGGGAAAAACTAAACTCACTTTATATGAAACAACCATAGTAATAAGTTTAACACAAAAACCACAGGCTATTTTTTGGATGTTCCATTTGACAATTAAAAATTAATAAACAGACTGATGAAAAAAACGATTACAGTTAGCTTGGGAGGTCTTATTTTCCTTCTTCAGGAGGATGCCTACTACAAACTTGATAGTTACCTAAAAAGTGTGGAAGTGGGCTTTGCTCAGGAACCCGACCGGCGTGAAATAATGGCTGATATTGAGGCCCGAATAGCTGAGCATTTCAAAGGCACTGCACCAAATAGTGACGATGTTATAAGCCTTTCAGAGGTTTTGAGGGTAATTAAAATAATGGGATACCCCAATGACATTGGCTCGCAGCAAGACGAGAGGAAATCCAGCGGTCCATCTTTTAGTAATCGCAGAAAAAAATTGTATCGCGACCCTTATGATTCGGCTATAGGTGGCGTATGTTCGGGTTTAGGGTACTACTGGAATATTGATACGTTACTTATAAGGATACTTTTTGTAATAGTTGCCCTATGGGCCGGCGGTGGGTTAATGATTTACATAATTTTGTGGATTGTGATACCCCAAGCACGAACAGTGGCCGAAAGGCTTGAAATGACAGGTGACCCCGTTACGGCCGAGAATATTGGTAGGTCTTTTCAGGGGTACGAAAACAGGACGAAATAAAACGATGAATTATGAATGCAGAAAACGCTAAAGCGCAAATGCGTAAAGGGGTACTTGAACTTTGTATCCTCTCTGTCCTTTCGCGAGGCGATGCCTATACAACCGATTTGATTAATTTGCTGAAGGAAGAGGAAATGTTGGTGGTTGAGGGAACCCTTTACCCGCTGCTAACTCGTCAAAAGAATGCTGGATTGTTAAGCTATCGTTGGGAGGAATCGCCTCAGGGCCCTCCTCGCAAGTACTACTCTTTAACCCAAAAGGGCAAAGAATATCTCACTCAACTTGAGGCGGGGTGGGCCAAGCTTGTTGGCACCGTAAATGCAATTAGAACTCAAAATATTTAGGAGGAATTATGAAAAAATCATTAAAAATTAGCTTAGGAGGCGTTGCGTTTGTCGTTGAGGATGATGCTTACGCAGCCCTCGAATCGTATATCGAACTGCTTAAGGAACATTTGGGTGCCACGGAAGAGAGCGAGGAGGTTATACGTGATATTGAAGAACGTGCTGCCGAGTTACTAACCGATATACTAAAGGGCAAAGAGGTGGTGACTCTCGAAATGGTGACTCAGGTTATTGAAGTACTGGGAAAACCCGAAGAGATTGCAGGTGATGATGTGGACAACGAATCATCAGCATCTTCAAACTCTAAAGCGAGGCGACGTTTGTACAGAGACTCCGATAATGCTCTGATTGCTGGAATTAGCTCGGGTATGGGCGCATATTTTAATATCGATACGCTGGTTTTTCGAATTCTTTTTGCTGTGCTTATCTTTGCCAATGGGTTAGGACTAATCCTGTATCTTGTTCTGTGGATTGCTGTTCCACGTGCCCAAACCGCCCGTCAGCGAATGGAGATGAGAGGGGAGGAAGTAAATTTTTCGAATCTAGAGAAGAGCATTAAAAATGAATTTCAAAATGTAAAAAACAATATGGAAAAGAATAAATTTTCGGAAACATTTGAGCAGTTTTTTAGGGCTATGGGACGTGTTTTTATGGCTTTTGGTGGTGTAATGGCGGTGGTGGCCAAAATAATTGTGGCTATTGTGGCGGTGGTACTAATAAGCGTTGGCTTATTTGGCATAACCGTTTCCTTTCTCTCCCTGTTTTTTGGTGATGCGCTGGTTTCACTACTCCCCAATTATTATGCCCTTAGTTTTGGGCAACTTATAGCATCAACCTTCGATTTGGGTTCGTCGTTATGGGTAACCATTCCCACCTTTTTTATTCTGGCCATACCATTTACCGTTATTGTAATTGCTGGATTGCGAATGGTATTTAAATTTACCGCTCGGTTAAGCGCATTTCTGGTTACATCGGCAACCCTTTGGATATTGGCGGTACTGTTGTTGGGGTCAATTACATTTTTGCAGGTTCGGAGTTTTACCATTCGTGAAAATGTAACCGAAAAGTTTGAAATTACACTAACCGACTCAACTACCCGCGTGCTAAGAGTGATTGGCGATGAGGGTTTTGATGATGAATCATTCGATTTTATGCAAGTTTTCAATACTGTCGACTTTACGGTTATTCAGTCAGATGGTAATAAACAAATTGTGGGCAAACCAAAAATCAGTATTGCCAAAAGTACCACCAACCGGTTCGAAATGGCAATAATAAAAAAGTCGAGGGGTGGTTCGAGGCTGCTGGCAAAGCAAAACGCAAGTAAGATTATACAGAAATTTACATTGGTAGATAACTCGCTGATTCTTGCTCCGTACTTTATGCTACAGCCCAACCAAAAATGGCGAGTACAGGAGGTTGATATTATCCTGTATATACCCGAGGGTAAAGGCATTTATTTAGAGCAAAATTTAGAAAGCATTTTAAACGAAGAGCAAGAATATCTAAATGCTTGGCCAGATGAGATTGTTGCAAACACTTGGATAATGAGAGCAAATACAATGGAAAAACAATAAAGGCAATTATTTTGAAAATAATTTTTTCAAATAAGAAAAATCACTTACCTTTGCCACGCTTTCAAGAAAAGCATTAGGGATTGACCTATGGTGTAATGGTAGCACAGCAGATTTTGGTTCTGTCAGTCAAGGTTCGAGTCCTTGTAGGTCAACTAAAAACCCTCTGAAATGTCTAATTTTCAGGGGGTTTCGTTTTTAATAGGGGCAAAGGTAGGGGCAAAAAGCCGATTGTTAGGTTATTATTTGTAATAAGTTCTGCTATTTTATAGATGTCAGTAATAAAAAAGCGTTACAAATTAGATATGTTTCTAATCTACAGGCTTTTAGTTGAAAATGCAGCATATGATTTCGCCTAAAAATGCCACGTAAATAATTTTGTGTATCTGATAATCAGTAGTGTAACTTTCGAATAAGTTATAAAAAGTTAAATGCGTGCATCAATACCCTTCGCCGCACTGAGGGAGAATGCAGCACTGCATTTATTATTCTTCCCTTATATGCTGTGGTTCAATAGTTTTTAGCATGAATACCCAAAGAATTAAACTATTCTGAAAAGCATTGAAGCCAGTTGTGAAATGTAAATATTCGAGCAGTTTCTATAAGTATGCTGCAAAAAAAGCCGCAAATAAATTGCGGCTAATCAATGTTGAGAAAGCAAACAATGTTATATATATTTTTTATATAGTTCTTTAATGCCGCTTATAAATGCGATTGTTTGCTGGTTGATAGTTTTAATAAAACCGTACTGATTTAAAATGTTTACCTGTCTCGGAAAGTCATCTTTAGCATCAAGCATAAGTTCCAAAAAACTTTCTTCATACCTTGATAGCTCTACATTCAAGGTTCTTGATATTGCTTGCTCCTTGTTATGGTGCTTGTGTTCACGTTCCACAAAATCCAGCATTTTTTCAAAGTAGTTAATGCCAGTTATATCAATTATTTGTGAGCCAGGGTTTGAATTTGTTTCGATTAGGTAACGATTAACTACCTTATTACCCTTTTCGTCTGTTGTTTGCAACTTCATAACATCCACGCCCGCAAAGTTAAGGTTTGGAATTGCCGCCACGGCATCAACAACCATTTTAGTTGTTTCCTCGTCCGCTTCAATTTTTCGTCCAGTTCCTTGTAGCGATACATTTGCCCGTATATCAGTTTTGGGTGCAATGCGCTCCATTGAGCAAACCACTTCGCCATCGCAAACGATATGGCGCTCATCCGTTCCGCCATTGGCAATAAACTCTTGCAATATGATTCGCTTATCGGAGCCATAGTAACTTTCAAGCGTCATGTTGGTTTGCATAGGGCTTTCAAGTAGAATTATGCCTTTACCTTTTGAACCGCTCACTTCCTTCAAAATTATCGGTAACTGGCCTAATTTCTTAATAATAAAAGCAATGTTTTTGGGATTTATGGCATAAACCTGTTTTGGCACTCTGATTTTGTGTTGGCTCATTATTTGAGCTGTTTTTACCTTATCACTACAAGTGTTTATTGCATCCCCACTTTGGACACAAAAAATTCCTAGATTCTTACGGAAATGGTCGATAACCTTTGAAGCATAGTCACGATTGCGACCTACACGGCTAATAACAGCATCAAAGTCCTTTGCCTTTACCCTATCGGTTTCATCGTAGTATAAGGCGTCATAACCTCGTGTTTTGTCTGAAAGGTAGATATTAAAATCTGTTGGGTCTTTAACCACAGGAATATGACCTCGCTTTAAGCAGGTTTCAACTAGTTGGGTTTGTGGCGAACCGCTTAGAATTAGAATATTTAAACTTTTCGTACTCATTTTATTGCTTTTTATTGGTTAATAATTCGGGTTGTTTCAAGCTGATTGCTTGGTAAAGTAGTTCACGACTTAAATCGCTAAGGGTTTTGTTTTTTTTCTTAGCTAGTTTTCGGAGTTCCCGCTTTATGGTTGGCTTAATCCGAAACCCTAATGTTTCATTTTTCATGGGTGCTTTGTTTTGGTTTAATCAAAGCTAGCTAGTGTTAACACTATTTGAAAGGACAAAAAACACAACACTCATAACAGCCTGAAAAACAGGAAGGTTTTATACTTTCTCATTACCTTCTTCAATGCTGCGGATAAAATCAACAAACATCTTTTTGAAAGTAAAAAAATCGCCAATTGCTTCGGCTGGTGGCTTGGCTTCGGAAAGTGAAGCATCAATACCAATTAAATGCAGTTTGTTGTCGTAATCTTTAGAATTGCAACAGGTCAACAATTCTTTTAATGCGACTGCTTGTTCACCTCTTAGGGTAATTTCTGTTTGATTAATTTTCTGATTCATGATTAAAGTTTTTAGTTAAAAAAATTATTTGGTTATGTTTAAAATAAAATCGTTAAAATCATTGTATCGTGGGTAGAGCGATTTGCTTATGTTGTTAGCGTTGGGGTGTAGCTCCTGAATTGTTCCTGTTAGCTTTTCGCCTGGTTCGTCGTTATCCAGGAATAAGTTTATATTTTGATAGTTTTTTAGCAAATCTTTGATGTGTCGAAAGTTTGAGAGGGTGTTTAATATTATGGTTTGATTTTTTAGTTCCTGGGTTTGGTAGTATGACAGGCACGAAAGAAAATCGAAAAAACCCTCAAAGATGTTTAAAGAATTATTATTGCTTTGTATGGTGGTAATGGCTTTAGGTGAAACGCAACCCTTAAATATTGCACTGCGAAGCTCCCAGCCTTGCATATCATTTGGAAAGCCTAGTGAAAAATACTTGTTACCGTTGCTATTGTACCAAATTTCTTTGCAGTAACTTTTGGCAATTGCTAATGGTATTCGCCTTTGTTGTATGTATCGAACTAAGCAAGGGTGCGAAATGGTTTTTACTTCGTTAACCTCTATTTTTTTACTTTGTTGGTGGGTGTTAGAATTGTTCCCCTTAAAAGAAAAAACCATTGGTTTGTGGTTGCTACCCGATAATATCTCTAATGCTTCATTTGTGTTTACGTTGTGCAATGCTTTTACAAGGTCGATAACATCTCCGTTTATACCCGCTCCAAAATCGCTAAATCTATTTTTAGTTAAATCCACAGCTAGGCTTGGAGTTTTTTCTAATTCACTTCGCCCAATCGGTGAACGGTACCAGGCACAGTTAAATTTTTTTCTACTTGGCTGTATGCCGTTTGATGCTAAGTAACTTTCAATACTAATGGTTTTAGCTTCGGGAATGGTTAATTTTGAGTTCATTATCTTTATTCTTAAAGTGTAACGTGTATATTAATAAGATGCACCATTTTATACTACCAAAGTGCCTTAATGCTTTTAATATTCAGGTTGTCAGGTGTATAGTGCAGGCATCTAACAGGCACTTAGCATATATTTAAGTGACTGAATAAAAAACAAGTGCCTTTTTTACCAAAGTGCCTGTAAGTGCCTAGTAAGTGCCTGAAATAATTCTTTGTAAAAAACAGACAATGAGATGTATATATATTATTAGGCACTTTGGAAGTAAAACAACATATAAAGTTTAGAAATAACATTTTCTTCTTTTTAAAGGGAAATTATTAAAAAGGTAAGGTCATTTGCTGTCGGTCAAAAGTTCCATAATACTTAGAATTTGAGCGTTTTGTGATAAGTTTGGATTCATATGCATTTGCAAAAAACGTTAAGCATTTTTTCTTATCCTGCATATTCCTAAAGCGTGTGTGCTTTTCATAATTTGGGTGTTCATCAAAAAATTCACGAAATAGTTCATTCACGCAAAATTCCTCATTGAATTTTATTTGACCCTCTGAAATTCGATCTTGCATAAACTCAACAAATTCAATAGATGTATTTTCCATCAGTTTCCTTTTTAGCAGGTTTATGGGTTCAGGTGCTATAAGACCATATTTGAGAAAGTAGCAAGCGCAATAAGCCATAAGGTTGTCGAAACGATTCCACTCCTCACTATCCCAGTTTGTGAATAACCTATGCTTAAAATCGTCTTCAGGTGTAAAGTCCTTACCATAATAACTACTAAGTTCAAATTCAATAAAACGCCTTAATGCGCTATCGCCCTCAATGGAAAGAGTTTTATTCGCTGATAATATAAACTTTGCGTTAATTGGAAACGGTTCTTTGTGTAGTTTCCTAACTTCTATCCTATCGGTTATATCGTTAAAGAGACCTTCTACCCTAAGTTTGTCATCCGTATCATTCAGGTGTATAATTTGTGTATCTCTTTTGGCTGTTTGGTATTTAAACTGATTGTCAGTTTTGAAGTTCTTACCATTAATAACGGTCCTATTTCTTACCTTACCCAACGCTTCGCCTATCAATGATTTTCCAGTACCACCTTCAGCATTAACGCTTATTTTACTATCCGTAAATACCACGGCTTTTAATGCATAATCGAAAAAATGGTGCATCATATAGCCTAATATGCTGTATAATGACACAAGCCTTTTTGTGCTTTTTTCTCTTTCTTCTGCTGAATAGTTGTTGCCTGTCTTTTTCCGTGCCCTACAAACGTTGTGAATAAACTTTTGCCATTCACCAAACCCATCTGTAATTGTTTCATTTGTAAGTTCCCAGCCCAAATGGCGAAAATCTCTATCATTTTTCTGATCCTTCCATATTTTCCCTTTCAAGTTTTTGTAATCGATAAAATTTGCGCCCTTGGGAGTACACTTTACAAAACCATTTCTGTAATAAATATAGCATTCGTCTTTAGTATCTGAATTGTATACTATTTCGTTTTCAGGAAACAAAAAAGATAGTTTGGAGTCTGAAAAATAATTTGAAGAGCCTGAATGCAACAATTGAATTATCTGTTTTTTGTCTATCCCAATTGGTGGCTTGTGGTGCTTCTTAACGTAATTTACAAACTCATTTTGTATAACGCTTCTGTCAACCTCCTCTATAATATTATCAATTATACGAATGTAGGTATATGGCTGCCGGGGTTCGAGTAATTGAAAACCCAAAGCGGAAAGTATTCCAAAGTATTTTCCATATTGAAGGTTGATTCTTTTAACAAACTGCTTATTTTCCTTGTCGTTTCCATATTCAACGTTGTAGAATTCTCCATGTGCGGGCGTGGATGTAGTTGTCTTCGCTGAAGAGCCATTTTGTACGGTCATTACTGCTGCGGGTGCTGCCATAATTCTACTTATTAAGTTTAGGGTTTTGTCTTAGTGCTGCCATTATCTCACTCTTTTTATGTAAAATGGTTTTCCCATTTCCGTAAAAAGGTATTATGCCCTGTTGCCGCCAACGTATCAGAGTTTGCTGCGTAACATCTAGGTAAAGAGCCAATTCCTTTGAGGTCATAAGCTCCTCATCCAGGTAGGCTTTTTCTTTTTCAGGTCTGTTTTTGACAATGAGCTCTATTAACTCGGTTTTTGTCATGTTCTCAATTTGTACGATTGTTTTCATCTTGTGGTATATTATAATGTATTTGACTTATGCAAATGTATAGTATATAATACATAAAACAAGCAAATGTTAATTATAACTTATAAACACGTTATGCACAGTAACAATTATGATACTTTTCATATATTTGCAATATGAGTATTGTAATTGATAGGATTATTGAAATCCGTAAGCATAAGGGATTTACGCAAAGGCAAGTGGCTAAATATTTAAATGTCACGATGCTTACTTATGGTAAATGGGAGCGAAAAGAAACCGTTATGCCAGTTGATAACCTGGTGCAACTGACCGAAATGTTTGATGTTAATCCAGAGGCTTTCTTTTATACTAGTGATGATTATAAAGAGCAAAAAGAGACTAATCCAAAAGGTGATCTAGAACAAAAATATTATGATGCACTTTATAAGATAGCCAAAATTGAATCTGGATTAGAAACCATTACCTATAAACTAATTACCAGGGTTGTTGGAGATTTGCCAAATGAATACCCTTTCCAACTTTTCAGTATTTATATGAATATATACCTTAATAAAAGGATAGATGATAGTAAGGGCTATAAGTGGTTTTTAGAGTTTATTGAGATATATAATATTGATAAGTTAAAAACACTTTACCCTGATTTTTTTGAATTGGCAGAACTTGAAGCCAATTGTAAAACGTTAGATAGGATAATACATCGTTACGAAACCCAAAAAAAGGACTTGGAACTTATGGGTTTGGTTGCTGATTGGATTAAAAAATATAAGATTAGACTTTATAATGAGTTTTATAGTAATGATATTGTATTTTCTTTTGTAAATGCTAATGAGAAAGATTTTGAGAGTATTGTAAGCGAGGAAATGTTTGATTGTTGGATTAAATACAAAAAAATCAAAGAGCAAGGTTAAAGTTTAATTTGCTCATTTCTTCAATTTGCAGTGCCTCTTCAACTTCATAATATTTTTGTAGTTCGCTATCCGTACGGTGTCCAGTACATTTTTTTACAACATGCAACGGTATCTTTGCCCGTACGCAATTGCAGCAGAAAGTTTTGCGGGCTGTATGGAATGTAACTAGTTCATGCTTTGGCTTTGCAAACTCTTCTCTTATCCCTCCTTTGTAGGTTTCAATTCGTGTGGGTTCGTCAATTTCTATTAGTTTAAAAATATCCTTTAGTTGCCTGTTTATATACTGCTCCGAATAATGAGGTAAGGCATAAATAGGCTTTTCTTTATAACGTTCAAGTATTTCTTTTGCTGCATCGGTAAGAGGTATGCTTACCCTTACATCGGTTTTTATTAGATTCTTATATATGATATTGTTTTTTATGTGGGTGTGTTCAAGCGAGAGTATATCGCTAATGCGTAGGCTGGTGTTGCAGCTAAACATAAACAAATCCCTGATTTTTGCATAAGTAGTGTTCTCAAATTGATAGTTGTACAGTTTAATCTGCTCTTTTTCTGTTAGGTAAATAATGGTTTTGGATTTCTCCTCTTTTTTATATTTTCTTTGATTATTGCCAGTATAACCAGTCTTGTCGTCCATATCGTTACACCAGTTCAAAAATGCTTTTAATACCTTAACGATTTTAGCGAAGTAGTTTTGTTCAACTACTCTGACATTATAGCTGTAATCCCTTAAAAGATAGTAAAAATGCATACTCTGGTTTTGAAATGTAAGTTCGGTTCCTGTTTCCTTTTCAAAGTCCAGGAGAAAGTTTAGTACGGCTCCTGCTTCTCTTTTTGAGGGTGTACTCAACTTGCTATTGATATACTCCTGCCACGCTTGCTTAAAAGTCCAGGTGTCATTTTGGGCAAATTGGGTTTCGTTGGATAAAACAAACTGCCTTACCTCTTCATAGCTTAGAACCCTAGCTTCATACCTTGCTAATGAAAAGTAATCTTCCATTCTAGTTTTAAATGCAGTTATTATTTTTTGGTTTACGGCAATATCCCTATCGTCAGCTTTCGGCTGAACTGTTGTTGTGAAAGCTTGTTTGGAGCTATTCCAATGCTTTTTTTTAACCTTACACAGGGTTTTGCGTATTTTTCTGCCATTAATCGTAACTTGCGCTATAAGGGGTACATTATTGCTTTTGTCGGGTCTCTCACTTTTAAGATAAATATTTATGTTCGCTTTTGACATAGTTATACGATTAGGGGCAAAAAGAGGGGCAAAAAGATGCTCAAATATACATAAACTTCAAAACATTCATTAACTTTGTTTTCTGAAACTACTTTTATTGAAGCAACTTAGTATATTTCGGGTGCAATAGAATACGTTGTTTCGATAACTTGTAGGTCAACCAGAAAATTTAAACGCCCTTGTAAACAATTAGTTTGCAAGGGCGTTTTTCATTCCAGAGAATTATTAGGATAATAATTCCCCTGTTTGTTTCCCAATTCTTGTCATTCTACAACAAGATGTTAGGGTAGAACTCTACTTTTTCTCTTTGTTGTGCTCAACCCAAATTAGCTCAGCTGTATTGAATCCTATCTGCTCTGCAAGTTTTAAGTATTCTGCCTTAATATCGTCGGGAACTGATGTTTCGCGTGATAGAATCCAAAGGTATTTTAGGTTTTTACCAGCAACAAGTGCGTACTTATACTCGGTATCGATGGCAAGAACATTGTATCCAGAGTAAAATGGTCCAAAAAACGAAACCTTAAGCATAGCAACATCTGGTTCGCCAGCAAATTTAGCCTTTCCAATGGCTTGAACCCATTCATTTTTAAAAACGTTATAACCCTGATTGTCAACTTTTATAGTTCCATTTTCGTTTACCGAGTAGTTGGCGGTTGTGTTGTTCAGGTTTCGTTCAAATTTAAAGTCGAGGCGAGCAATTTCGTACCACTTACCCAAGTATTTTTCTTTATCAAATTGTTTAACGGCAACAGCGCCTTTAGGAATTGAAGCGCACGCACTAAGCACAAATATTGATGCTAGTACTACTGCAATTTGTGTGGCTTTTTTCGGTACCATATATTTTTTTGTTTAAAGGGTTAAAGTATAGTTTGCTGCAAAGTACAAACGAATGGGTAAACTTTGTAGTAATTTTGTTTTATTAGCGTTGATTCAGGTTACAACTTATGCTATTTATATCAGAAAGTCAACTATTACACCATCGGATGTAAAGAAATGTTTAGGTATAATTTTTATAATATTTCCATCAATAGCCATTATACCTTCTTTAGCATATTTCTCAGAAAGTTTGCGAGCCGTGTTAGCAACTTTTTTGCCAAAATTACTGCTGATGTAGCTAAGGTCGGCACCCCAAATGGTGCGAAGCGAAGTTATAAAGTACTCGTTTATCTTATCGGTTTCGGTAAGAGTTTCTGCTTCGGGGTTAGCTAGTCCATTTTCAATTGATTTTCCCCACTGTTCAATCGATTTGGCATTCCAGCAACGAGTTACACCATTGTACGAGTGAGCCGATGGCCCTAGTCCGAGGTATGGTATTTGTTTCCAGTACGAGGTATTATGGCGCGAGTGATGCCCTTTTTTTGATAGGTTCGATATTTCGTAATGCTCAAAGGCAAACTGCTGAGCGTAAAGTTGAAGTAGTTCAAATTGCTCAACGCTAATGTCCTCATCAACAGGTTTCACTAAACCAGATTTAACTTTTCTATCTAGCGGTGTGCCCATTTCGTAAATTAAATGGTAGCACGATAGGTGCGTAATGGGTAATGCGAAGGCTTTTGTAAGGTTTTGCTCCCAAATTTGGTTGGTTGAGTAGGGTAAACCGTAAATTAAATCGATGCTAATATCACTAAATCCCGCCTTGTGGGCATCATTAACTGCATTAATTGCTTGAGCCGCATCGTGTCTTCGGTCTAGCTGCTTTAAATCGCTGTCGCAAAAAGATTGTACCCCAATACTAAGCCTGTTAACGCCTGTTTTTCGAAGAGCAAAAAGATATTCCAACGATAGGTCGTCGGGATTTGCCTCAAGCGTTATTTCACTGTTTGGGTTAACGGTAAAGTGTTTGGCAATAGCACGTAATATTTTTTCAATATCGTCCGTTGGCAGCATCGAGGGTGTTCCGCCTCCAAAGTATATAGTCTCAATCGTTCTATTATCCAGAAAGTTTACACGTAGCTCTATCTCTTTCTCAATGAGGTTTGCAAACTTATCTTTGCCGCTACCGCTTGCAACAGAGTAGAAATCGCAGTAGTTACATTTACGCTTACAGTAAGGTACGTGAATATAAATTCCAGACATTTTTTTGTTTTTGTGGTACATTAAACCCAAACGGTTTATCTTTGTAAAATTACTATTTATATATGAAATATTCACAGCAGCAGCATACCACACACGCCAATTGGTATTCCGTTGTTTTTACATTTGATAACTAAAACTAGACAGATGAAAATATACCGAGTTGCAGTGGGATGTGACCACGCCGGTTTCGACACCAAGGAGAAACTTGTAGCGTTTCTTAGCGAGTTAGGGCACACCGTTAAAGATTTTGGAACATACTCAAGTGAAAGTATTGATTATCCCGATTATGCCCGGCCCGTTGCCGAAAGTGTTGCGCAGGGAGAGTTCGAATTGGGCATTGTTTTATGTGGAAGTGGTAATGGCGTGAATATGACTGCGAATAAAACGAAGGGTATTCGCTCTGCCTTATGTTGGATTCCTGAAATTGCCACGCTTGCTCGTCAGCATAATAATGCTAACGTATGCGCTATTCCTGCTCGTTTTGTAAGTGTTGATACTGCAAATGAAATAGCTTCGGCCTTTTTAAATGCCACTTTCGAGGGAGGAAGACACGCCACAAGGGTTAATAAAATTGAGGGCAAATAGCACTCTCGCTATTTTAAAATTTTCGCTAGTATTTCGTACGTTATGTTGAGGGGGTTGGCTCGCTAACCTTTTTCTTCTTACTTAAGTAACTTTTGGGTATGGTAACCAAAATAGCGTGCGATATGTGATTGAGTCGGATAACAACCTTCTTTTTGCCATTATGCCTAACCACTTCTCCCTCAAATCCTTTTAATTTGCCAATGTTGATTTCAACAAGTTGGCCTGGGCTTAAAGGAGTGTCGCTGGTTTCAATTGTCAGTTCTTGTTCAATAAAAAGTTTTAGGGTTTCTATTTGGTTGTCGGGTATGGGTGCTGTTTTGCCTTCAAAAAAAACGTACCTTACAAGTCCAGGTACTTGTAAGGCGTTGTAGTACTGGTGCTCTGTAAGTCTTATAAAAATGTACGATCTAAGCAACGGTTCCTCAACCCATTTCTTCCTATCACTCCACTGTTTAAGGGTTTTCTGTAGCGGGAGATATGCTTCGTACCCCTCATTAACCAACCGTTCGAGAACCTTCTTTTCGTTCCTCGATTTTGTGTAGGCCGCAACCCAATGTGGTTTCTTTGTATCAATCACTTTAAGCTAACTTTATAGAGCAAAGATATAAATTTATGCAAACTTCACTAAAGGTTATAGCACTTGCCTAATTAGCGATACAAGGTAAAACACCAGCGGAAGCGTAATAATACTTAGTAGGGTAGTTACAAAAAGGTTGGCTCCAGCCAAAACGTGATCGCCATTGTACCTGTGTGATAGCACAACGATAATGGTTTGGCAGGGCATTGCTGCTTGCAGAATAAGTACAAAAAACGCTTCTTCAGAAATGATTATTCCAAATGCATTTATAGCCAAATGATACACCACCGCTAGAGCCACAGGAACAATTAGTAACTTGTTAAGGCTGAGTAGGTAGATGCTCTTCTGCCTGATTGCACTTTTTATTTTTATTGAAGCCAGCATTGCCCCTATGTAAACCATTGATAGTGGACTAGTGCATTGGCCTAGGCTGCTAAGCGATGTATTTAGGAATGAGGGTAGTGTTACGCCCATTAAAAGAACAGCAGCGCCCAGAAAAAGACCTATGGTATTTGGGTTTATAAGGCTTTTTATTCCTGATTTTTGAGTGCCAGCACTCAGCTTATAAACACCATAGGTAAAGGTTATAGTGTTTGAGGCAAGTTGGTACATTGCGCCATAAAAAATTCCAATACCGTTTGGGAAAAGTGCATCGAGTAGCGGAAACCCTAAAAACACGATATTACCAAACATTGTGTGTAGGGTGTGAACTGTTTCTTGCGGTTGTTTTAGTTTTAGCAAGCGCGACGAGAATTTACCCACCAGGTAAAAAACGAAGAGGTTAACAAATGCTAGTGCAAATACCAGTAAACCATTCTTTATAATGCTGGCATCGGCCTCAATATTGGCAAAAGTGGTAAAAATTAAAAAAGGTAGCGTAATATCAATAACAACTCTGGCAAGGTTGTCCTTTATTTCGGGGGTAATAATTTTTCGCCAGTATGCAAGGGCACCTACACCAATCAGAATGCCGAAAATTAGCAGTTGCCTAAGTATTATTGCTGTAGCCATACCGTAAGGTTTATAGTGCTACTCTAGTTAGAATTTGAACAAAAATGATGAGTACAACCATTGCAACAGGATAAACAGCAGCATAGGCTCTGCCTGGTGCATTGCTATCGGTTAGCGAATCGCAAGCAGCCAGTCCTGGCGTGCTGGTCATACCGCCGGTTATTGCTCCCATAAGCTCAAAAATATTGAACTTAAAGAATACCTTATTTAGGAGCAAGGCAAAAAATATGGGTAGAATTGTAATTGCAGAGCCAATTAATAGAAGAGTTATACCCGATTCGGATAGCGTTTCAACCAGCTGCCCGCCCGCTTTAGTACCAACAGAAGTTAAGAAGAATAGAAGGCCCAATTGCCTTAGTAGCTGGTTTGCGCTACCGCTCATTGTCCAAACAATGGGACCCGTTTTGCCAATACTACTTAGAGCAATTGCGGCTATAAGCACGCCCCCGCTTAACCCAAGTCCTATGGAAAAGTTACCCGAGAACGAAACTTCAACATACCCCAATAAAATACCGATTACAATACCTAGTGCTATTGGTAAAAAATCGGTATCCGATAAAATTTTCTCATTATTACCTAAAAGGGAGGTAAGAGCGGTTAGGCTATTTTTTGGACAACCAATGGTGAGCTTATCGCCAAATCGGATATGCAAATCGGGTGATGGGGCTATGTCAATACCGCTTCGGCGAATTCGAGTAACCACTGCATTGTGGCTATGTAAAAGGGTAATTTCGTGAATCGATTTGCCAACAATTTGCTTATTGGTTATTAAGAACTGTTGTATTACAAAATCTTTTTCAAGGGCTATTTCCTGTTGCACTCTTCCTCCAATAAGTACCTCCACCTTACCTAGGGCTTGTTCTGAGCCAACGGCCCTAATAATATCGCCTTTGCTTAAAACGGTGTTAGATAGAGGGGTAGAGCAGCTATCATTGTGCTGGATTCTCGATACCGTAGCGCCAGTCATTGCACGTACTTGAATTTCCGAAAGAGTTTTTCCTGCAACCGAGTCGTTATCAACCATAAAATGAGCGGATTTAATTTTAGGGTAAGCGCTCTTCTCAATTTGGTCTAACTTCTTGTTTTCTTGGTCTAAATTTAACTTAAGTATTCTGGGGATAAGCTTTACAAGAATAATTACACCTACAACACCCACTGGGTAAGCAATACCATAACCAATTGATGCTAACGGCGATGATGTTGCATCTATTGCAACGGTTAACCCTGGCGTGCTAGTAAGTGCACCGCACAGTATGCCTACCATAAGGGCAGTGTCAATATCAAAAATTATCATCGACAAGAAGGCTACCAGCACGCCGCTCACTACAATTAGTGAGGCCAATGCAGCCAGTTTTCGACCTCGTTTTTTGAACGATTCAAAAAAACCTGGTCCAGCTTGTATTCCCACAGTAAAAATAAATAGAACCATCCCAATACGCTCAATTATTTGCGGAATTACCACTCCAAAATGCCCAAACAGTAGAGCCACAAATAGCACAGCCGAAACATCGAAGGAAAACCCCCTAATTTTGATGTTGCCAACGATAAACCCAAGCGATATAATTACGAATAGCGCAAAAAGTGGATTGGTAATCAGTTCCATATATTCATTTTAATGTGAAACAAAAGTACTAAAACCGTTATAATAACCTCGCAGGCTTTACCTATTGTACAGCATAAATTGAAACATTATTTAAGCAAAAGCGTTAAAAAAAGTAATTTTTATTTTTAGCGTATTGACAAGCTTTATTTTCTTTCGTAATTTAGAATTAAGTTATTTTGGCATAAAAGAGTAATAAATATTTTTTTATGTACTGAACATTGAAAAATTATTATAAAATTGCATCATATTTACATCCAGATTACAAACCATTTTAATAATTGTATTTAACGTAATCTTTAATTACTAATTCTAACTTTAAAACTTAATTATTAACTTTTCAGGAATGAAATCAATGAATGAAATGCGTAAACCAGAAAAGGATTTCCGCTCTGGTTCAGATGAGCAAAAAAAATCTCGTAAGCTCAAACCTGTTCAAAAAGAAAAAAACCTTAAACGAGTTTTTTACGATGAAATTGAGGACTTACAAGACATTGAGCTTGATTACCTTAATGATGAATTTGAAGACGAATTTGATGATGACGATATAATTGATGACGACGAGTTTTAGTGTTTAAAACACCGGCAGTAAGTAGGGGCAGTTTTGCCCCTTTTTTATTTTTTAAATTAAAGGCTACAACATAGTAAACCGTCAAAGGTTTTGATTATTAGTCCTCTATATTTTGTGTTTAGTGTAATATGTATGTGTTTGTGTGTAATATTTCAATTTAGGGTTTCGTTAGTATCTAGGTTTTTCATAATTTTGCTGAAAATGATGTTATTATGACCAGCAAAAAGAGATTTCACGCAATTTTGGTTAGCTCCATACTGGTTCTAATGTGTGTTGTGGTTTCTGCAAAGAACCTGATTCCCGATTCTATAAATTTGCTGTTGAGCACTTCATCGAAAGAAAAACAGCTCGAGTTACTTCTCTCCACCACCGAAAAAATTATAAATAAGTACCCCGAACAGGCAATAGTTTATGCTGAAAGGGCGCTTACTCTTTCAACTGAACAAAACGATTCGATTAGTTTGGCCTTGTCACACTTTTTGCTAGCTAAGGCACTATATGTTACCGGACAATATAGTGTTACGCTTGAAAATTTAGATCTTGCTCACGACTTTTTTATTAGCACTACCGATAGCATTAGGTTAACAGAATCCTATCAGCTTTATAGTAATGTTTACGTTAGTATAGGCGAGTTTAGCAGTGCAGTGGAAAATTTCCAGAAGGCTTTGGGTTGGGCAATAAGAATAGGGGATAAGAGACAGATAGCCGACCTAACACGTGAACTCGGGAACATTTACAGTTACTTTGATGAAAAAGCTATTGCCCTCGATTTTTATCAAAAGAGTTTGGTTCGAAGTCAAGAGTTTGATTATGCCGAGGGGGTTGCAAAGGCATATAATAATATTGGGAGAACTTATGTTGAAATGGGTAAATTTGACGCTGCTCTCGTGTATTTGCAGAAATCGTTGACTGCAAAAATAAAAGAGGACGATAGGGTGAGTTACAGCCATACGCTTCTTAATATTGCCAGCGTTTATCTCAGTAAGCAGGAGTACCAAAAGGCAATTTTATACTTGCAGGATGCCTATCAAAACTATGCTTCGGTAAGTAATGCCGATGGGATGTCCAATTCGCAATATTATCTTGGGGTAGCATATAAAAATTTAGGAAGATATAACCAGGCAATAGCGCTCCAGAATCAAGCGTGGGAAATTGCTTCGGCTCATAACTTGCAAAGACATAGGGTTAACATAAGTCGAGAACTGGCTGATATTTACGAAAAAATTGGTGATTATCCCAAGGCACATAATTTTTTAACAACTTATATTGAACTTCGTGACTCGGTTTTTAGCGATGAAAAGTCACGATTACTTATGGAGTTAGAAACTCGCTACCAGCTTGGCGACAAGCAAAGGCAAATTGAACTATTCTCGAAGCAGAAGGCTCTTGAGAGTAGTGAGAAAACGCAGATTCGCATCTGGTTCGCTTTTCTGATAACCCTTGTGCTACTGCTTATTGCTCTTCTATATTTGCTCCATAACCAGTTTCGTTATAAAAACAAGACAAATAAAACGCTACTTCTGGAGATAAGTCAGAGGAAGGAATTTGAAGCACAACTTAATGTTTACCAAGAGCAACTAGAGAATTTGGTAGAGGAAAGAACTAGAGAATTAAAAGAGGCTAAAAATAGAGCCGAAGAGGCTGACAAGCTTAAGAGTGCGTTTTTGGCTAATATGTCGCATGAAATTCGAACCCCCTTAAATGCTATTGTTGGTTTCTCATATTTGCTAATCGACAAAGATACCAACGATGAGTCGAGGACAGAGTATATGAAAATCATTAAGAGTAATGGGGAGGTTTTAATAAACCTTATTAATGATATTCTTGATATTTCGATAATAGAGGCAGGGCAGCTAAAAACCAAAATCAAGCCCTTTGGGCTAAATGCTTTGTTTGATGAGCTAAAGTTCTTTTTCACTAAGGAAAATTTGAGCAAATCAGCGGTTGAGCTTACTACCGATTTTGATGCTCATTATAACTCTGATTTGCTAATAACCACTGATCAAGTAAGACTTAGACAAATTCTTGCGAATTTGATTGGGAATGCAGTAAAGTTTACGCACAAGGGTAAAATTTCGGTTGGTTACAGAGTTTCGGGGCTCGATAAAATAATATTTTTTGTGAAGGACACCGGAGAAGGTATTGACCCCGAAAACCATGAACTTATTTTCGAGCGGTTTAGTAAGTTTTCGGTGGGGTCTGGACAAACAATTTATTCGGGCACGGGTTTAGGATTAGCTATTTGCAGGGAGATGGTGGGCGTTCTGGGTGGAGAAATTTGGGTAGATTCGGTACTAGGTAAAGGTTCAACTTTTTACTTCACTCTTCCTTTTAAAAATGAGGATAATGCTACAACGAAAGTTAATAAGCAATTGAAGAGTGATATAGAACTTTTGAAAGGAAGAACCATTCTGATTGCCGAGCCCGTTGAGGGAAACTATAAGTTTCTTGAAGGGTTTCTGGCCAGCTTGCAAATGAATACTATTTGGGCTAAAGATGGTGTTTCCGTAATTAATGAGTTTCGCAATAAAAGCACCGTCGATATCGTTTTAATGAACCTGCTGATGCCTGTTCTCGATGGCATTAATACGCTTAAGAATATTCGGAAATTACAGATCGATGTGCCTGTTATTATGACCACAACCTTTCGTTGCGAAAACGAGAAGAAAAATTGTTTTGAAGCAGGTTGTAACGCTTATATTGAAAGGCCTATTTGTAATAAAGATTTAACCTCTAGAATTATTGAACTATTGAAAGAATCCATTAATCAAGTTTCCCCTCAATAAGCCATTTGTCTTTTACGTAAACTTGCCTTTCAAAGGCTTGGTCCAGCGATATGAATGTTTCAGTATTTAAAACGCCGGGTATATTCTGTATGGTGCTTACCAACACTTGCATTAGGTGTTCGTTATCTCTACAGTATATTTTTAGGAGTAATGCAAACTGCCCAGTGGTGAAGTTACACTCTACAACCTCTTGCATTTTTTTTAGCTCTTCAACAGCACCATCGTACTGATTTGCAGCCGAAAATTTAACGCCAACAAATGCGCATACACCGTAACCTAAAGCCTTCGGTTTCACAATTAAGCGTGAGCCATCTATAATACCAGCCTCCTCCATTTTTTTTACCCGCTGATGAATTGCTGCACCCGAAACTCCACATTCGCGCGCTATTTCAAGAAATGCCATTCGAGCATTTTTCACCAAGTATGCCAGTATTTTTTGGTCTACCTCATCAACCTGATATCTTACTTCGGCCATTGCGTTACAGTTTAAAGTTTATTTAGCGATAAAAGTAATAAATTGTAAGCAAAGTTGCAGCTAAATAATGAAATTTTTAATCGTTCCCTGAAAATTGATACAACATTTTACCATACGCTAGACTTTGTAGTGTGTAAAATGCGTTGAATAGAATATTGAGAATTTTTGTGGGTTCTAACTCGGGGGTAGTTTTAAAACAAACTCGTCGTAATATGTATCAGCTGATACATATTACGACGAGCCTTCAATCATTCTTGCAGGGTTATAGATTTGCGTAGCAAATCTGGAGTTACCCTGTTAGTCGCTCACTTTTGCTGAGATATACTCTCTGTTAAGCCTTGCGATATGTGCAATTGAAATACCCTTTGGGCATTCGGCTTCACAGGCACGCGTGTTAGTGCAGCTGCCAAAGCCTAACTCATCCATTTTGGCTACCATATTTTTAACCCGCTCTTTCGCTTCAACTCGTCCTTGGGGATATAATGCTAGCTGCGACACCTTAGCTGCTATAAAAAGCATTGCCGAGGAGTTTTTACAAGCTGCAACGCAAGCACCACAACCTATACACGATGCTGCATCGAAAGCTTCGTCGGATTTTACTTTTGATACCGGAATGGCGTTAGCATCTTGAGTTTGACCTGCATTTACCGAGATAAAACCGCCTGCCTGCATAATTTTATCAAACGCATTTCGCTCAACAATTAGGTCCTTTATAACTGGGAACGCTGCCGCTCGCCATGGCTCAATGGTTATGGTTTGACCGTCAGTAAACTCACGCATATGGAGTTCGCAGGTGGTGGTTTTTTTCATTGAACCGTGTGGCCTTCCATTAATGTACAAGCCGCAGCATCCGCAAATTCCCTCACGGCAATCGTGCTCGTACGCCACAGGCTCTTTGCCACTGGTTATTAGCTGATTGTTGAGGTAGTCGAGCATCTCAAGAAACGACATCTCAGCCGAAACGTTTTCAAGCGTGTAGGTTTCAAATTTCCCTTTGGCTTTAGCGTTTTTCTGACGCCATATTTTAAGTGTAAATTTCATTTTGTGTGGTGTTATGGTTATTGCTAATTACTTATAACTACGTTCCTGCAGTTCAACGAATTCAAATTTTAGTTCCTCCTTATGAAATTCTGGTTGGGTATTGTCTCCTTTGTATTCCCAAACGGAAACGTAAGTGTAATTAGCATCGTCTCGTTTGGCTTCGCCTGTTTCGGTTTGGCTTTCTTCTCTAAAGTGTGCTCCGCAACTTTCCTTTCGGTTTAGCGCATCGTTGCATAAAAGTTTAGCCATTTCAAAATAATCGGCAACTCTACACGCTTTCTCAATCTCTTGGTTTAGCTCATCGGTATCGCCTGGTATTAGTAGGTCAGACCAGAACTCTTTTGCTAACTCATCAATTAGTCCCAGTGCTTTCGTTAGTCCTTGCTCGTTGCGGTGCATTCCGCAGTAATCCCACATAATTTTTCCTAACCTTTTGTGGAATGAGGTGACCGTTTGCTTGCCTTGTATGCCTACTAGTTTGTCAATTCTTTCTTTCGCTTCCTTTTCAATTGCCTCAAATTCCGGTAGATCGGTGCTTATTTTTGGTGTTCTAATCTCATCGGCAAGGTAATCTGTAACGGTGTAAGGTATAATAAAGTACCCATCGCCTGCGCATTGCATTAGTGAGCTGGCCCCAAGGCGGTTTGCTCCATGATCGCTAAAGTTCGATTCGCCAATGGCAAATAGCCCCGGAATGGTAGTCATAAGGTTATAATCAACCCAAAGACCGCCCATAGTATAGTGTCCTGCTGGGTAAATACGCATTGGCCTTTCGTATGGGGATTCTCCTGTAATCTTTTCATACATTTCAAAAAGATTTCCGTACTTATCCTCAATGGCTTTTTTACCCTGTTTTTCAATGGCATCTTTAAAGTCGAGAAATACCGATAGGCCTGTTTCCCCAACTCCATAACCAGCATCGCAGCGTTCTTTCGCTGCACGCGATGCCACGTCTCGCGGCACTAAGTTTCCATAAGCTGGGTACCTTCTCTCAAGGTAGTAGTCGCGCTCCTCTTCGGGTATTTCGAAGCCAAATCGCTTATCGCCCTTCTTCTTTGGTACCCAAACGCGACCATCGTTACGGAGCGATTCGCTCATAAGTGTGAGTTTACACTGGTAATCGTTTAGAACGGGTATCGAAGTAGGGTGAATTTGAATAAAGCTTGGATTGGCAAACATGGCGCCTCTTTTATAAGCTTTCCATGCGGCCGAGCCGTTTGAGTTAACTGCAAGAGTTGATAGGTAGTATATAGTACCGTATCCACCAGTGGCCAAAATAACAGCGTGTGCTGAGTGTCGCTCAACCTCTCCGGTTACAAGATTCCTAGCAACTATTCCGCGTGCTTTACCATCAACAACTACTAGGTCGAGCATTTCACGACGCGAGTACATAGTAACCTTACCTTTTTGCACTTGCCTAACCAATGCGCTATATCCACCAAGCAGGCATTGCTGTCCTGTTTGCCCCTTTGCGTAAAAAGTACGACTTACTTGTACCCCGCCAAACGAGCGGTTATCGAGTAATCCGCCATAGTCGCGGGCAAATGGAACACCCATTGCTGTATAGTGGTCAATTACCTGGTTGCTAACTTCTGCAGCCCTATATACATTGGCCTCGCGTGCACGGTAATCACCACCCTTTATCATATCGTAAAATAGGCGGTAAACACTGTCGCCGTCGTTTTTGTAGTTTTTGGCCGCATTAATTCCACCCTGCGCAGCTACCGAGTGGGCACGGCGTGGGGTATCTTGGTATGAAAAAACCTTTACGTTGTACCCTAGCTCAGCCAAGGTTGATGCTGCTCCCGAACCAGCCAGCCCTGTTCCAACAACAATTATATCGAGCTTGTTTTTGTTAGCAGGGTTAACCAAACGGAGAGAATTCTTATGCTTTGTCCATTTTTCGGCCAATGGACCACCAGGTATCTTTGAGTTTAACTTTGTCATATCTGTTATTGTTACGAGTTATCTGTTTGAAATGTATACTAATGTATTAACCAAAAGTATAGCGGAATAATAGTAAAGCCTGTGGCTATAACAATTGCATATATGTTTGCAGTTATCTCCAACCGATTTAACCATTTCTTGTTGGTAAGTCCAACGGATTGAAACGCACTCCAAAAACCATGGCTTAAATGCAAACCAAGCAAAATAGCCGATACAATATAGATTACATTGTACCACCAGTAGCTCACAAAAAATTCTGAAACCAGTAGGTATGAGTTGCTTATGTAAGTAATACCACCATCGTAGGTTACTTGGGGTACAACGCCAAAGCGTAACTTAAGGAAGAAGTTTATCATATGTAGAATTAGGAATGCGAATATGGCAAACCCTAGTATATACATATTCCGTGACGACCAAGTTGTGAGTTCGTTCGTTCCGACTTTAGCGTACGCAACCGGTCTGGCTTTCCTGTTCATTAGCGTTATGATGGTTGCGTAAATTATGTGGAAAATAAAACCTAGAGCCAGCATAATTTCAACAACTTTTAACAAAGGCGTGGAGGAAAGAAAGTGAGCGGCCTGATTGTAAAGCTCGCCTTCGCCAAGTAAAAGCAACAGGTTTGTGCCTAGATGTACGAGTAAAAAGACCATTAGGAATAAGCCTGAAATGCTCATTACTAACTTTTTACCAACAGATGTGCTAAATATTCCTTTCATAGATAATTGTTTTGAATTTCCACAAAGTTAGGTAAACTATTTATATAGAAAAAGTTGTGTGAAGTGATTAACATTACTTATGTTGTTCAGCATGAACTGCTGTAAGTCAAAATACTGTGAGTGTATCCGTACCTTAATATTATATGAGGTTTATTTTGAAAAGTTTATTAGTTTAAAGTACCGTTCTTTTATAGTTTCAAGGGCTTGGCGAGTTAGGTTTTCCTGGTAAATCTGAACCATATCGATAATTTGCTTCCCTTTGTAAACATAAGCTCTGCTTGCATCAAAGAAAAACAATTCGGTGGTTCGCTTAACCTCTTTTGTGATTTTTTTAAATTGCTCCCACTCTATGTTTGAGTCAATTTCAAAATAGCCAATATTTTCAAGTTCATGGTCTAAATACAGGCCAGCGTCAATTTCGTCGAGTTTAAAAAAACAATTTAACTTAATTAATCCCATTTCGGGTTTAAAGTTCTGGAGTTTTCCTTTAAGTGAAAGGCCTTCATCAACATAGTACTGTTGAATTATCTCTATATGACTAAATTTTCTAAGGTTTAAAAACTGAATTATGTAAAAGGTCTGATTATTTATATTTATTGATCCAGCCATGGCATCAATAGGAAAATTCACCTTTTTCTGAACTTTTGAGGTTACTCTAGCTAAGTGCTCTAGCGTGTGCCGCTCCTCAAGTACAAAGTAAACCATATGGGGTTGTGTATCCGATTTAACCTCGTTGTAGTAACCAAAGTATGGCATAGTGGCTTCAAAAACACAGGTTCCTTGCAGTGTTAACTCGCTTTCTAAGCATGATAAGGGCTCTTCCTTGGTAATGCCCCCAAAGCATTCAATTATGTTATTTGATTTCATTTTTGCAGTTTTTTGATTTTACCAAATATACAAAATACAACACTATATGAGCCTTTTGTTACTATTAATTTACCGGGAAAGTGTTCCAATAATTTTCAGGGTGTTTCTTGGCAAAATAATGTGCAGATATTAAAAATACCGGAGAGTTACGTACGAACTTTTTAGTACAAAGTAGTTGCGTAGTTATATGATTTATATAACGTACGTGTTAGCCTCGAGCGTACCTGTTTTGCTTAAAATATAGCATTTCAAGCATTTGAATAGTGCTTACCAGAAGTTTAATTCGAATACCAATCAAGTTGGTTTTACCTAAAGGCTTGCCTTCAGTTTTGTGTTTATTAAAGGAGTTAAAAGTTCGGAGATGATATTCTTATCGTCCTCAAGTATAGCGATGGTTTTAAGCAGCGTGTTATCAATCCGCAGAAGAATAGGGTAAAAGCCGTCGTTATCAATAAAATTCCTCGCTATGTATGCTTTAATCTGTGTTTCAATTACCTGTTTTGATTTTTCTATATCGTCATAGTTTGGATTAACTCCTTGTTTTTTTGCGTAGTCAACAAACTGGTCTAACAGGTTTATGCCGTTGAGGTATTTTTCTATCTCTACAATGTTCTTCATACTGGCCATTTGTGGCCTGTGTTTATCGGTAAAACCGAACGTAAACCGGTAAATTAGGTTTCGGCGCGCAACTTTCGAGAAGTATGGGGTTACTCCAGCTGTGTCTATGGGAACAAAGAAATCGGGCATAATTCCTCCGCCGCCATATACAATACGCCCACCAGGAGTAGTAAATTTAAGCGAGTCCTGAAGTTGTATGCTGTCTCTTTCTTGCATTTCGCCATGCTCGTACCTGTTGTTAATATCGTAAAAATACTCATCGCTGCCCAGTTCGTACGGTTTTTGTATACTACGTCCTGTTGGAGTGTAGTATCGAGCAATGGTTAGTCTTAGGGCCGAACCGTCAGAGAAAAGCACTTGCTCTTGCACTAAGCCTTTCCCAAATGAGCGCCTGCCAACCACTATGCCGCGGTCGTTATCCTGAATTGCTCCAGCAAGTATTTCGCTGGCCGAAGCCGAGAATTCGTCCATTATAACTGCAACAGGAGTGTTAATGCACTGGCCGCGTGAGTTTGAGTATATGTTTTGGCGTGGGCGAGCTTTTCCCTGGGTGTAAACAATTAGCTTGCCTTCGGGTAAAAATTCATTGGCAATGTTGGTGGCGGCATCAAGATATCCTCCTGTATTACTCCTAAGGTCGATTATTACTTTCTGCATTCCCAGTTTCTGTAGCTTGCTAACCGCTTCAATAAATTCAGAATAAGTTGTTCGTGCAAAACGTGAAATTTTGATGTATCCAATTTCCTTGTTAAGCATAAAACTCACGTCAATGCTGTAAATGGGTATTTTATCTCTAATAATATCAAATGAAATTATTTCGCCAATACCTACTCGGCTTATGCCAACGCTAACACTTGTACCAGTTGGGCCTTTAAGCATCGAAATAATCTTGTCTTGATCAATTTTTTTGCCTGCAACTATTGAGTCGTTAATTGAAATAAGCCTGTCGCCGGGTTGCAATCCAACCTGAGCCGATGGCCCTCCAGGTATTGTTGATATTACAACAATAGTATCATTGGGCATATTAAATGATATTCCAATGCCATCGAACCCGCCATCGAGTGGCTCGTTAACTTCTTGTAAATCAGAGGCTGAGATGTATACCGAATGGGGATCCAAGTTTTTAAGCATAGTTGGTATGGTCGATTCTATCAGTCTCTCAGTTGAGATCGTGTCAACGTACTGAGTTTCAATATAGTCGATTATGCTTGAAAGTTTATTTGTCCGTGGATATACGGTCAACCCTGAGCGGGTGGGGCTTTTCTTTATTGATAATCCAACCACTATGCCAATGGCTAAAACTGCCGCAAGCACAAGTGGATATAAAATATCTTTTCGTTTATTGTTATACTGCATAAAAGTGTCAACCAAGTTAGGAATCCAAAGGTATGAGTTTCATTAGTAATTTACGATACCTTTTGCTGGGTATGTTGAAAAATTAGCTTTTTTTGTATCATATACTGTTGTTTCTACTCTCGTTCAAGTTTTAGTATTTCAATTTCAGCCCGTTTAAGAAGTTCTAAGCCTTCGGTAGCTCTATAGTCGTCACTATACACAACCCGTTTTATGCCAGCCTGTATTATTAGCTTTGAGCATTCAATACAAGGGGCAGAGGTTACGTAAAGGGTAGCTTCATCACTACTGTTATTCGATTTAGCCACCTTGGTTATTGCATTTGCTTCGGCATGAAGAACATAGGCTTTGGTTTTGCCATTTTCGTCTTCGCAAATATTTTCGAAACCGCTGGGCGTACCGTTGTAACCATCGGAAATAATCATCTTGTTTTTTACTATTAGCGCACCAACTTGCCTGCGAATGCAGTACGAGTTTTTTGCCCACACATGAGCCATTTCCAGATAGCGCTTATCGAAGTTCAACTGTTTTTCGCCGTAAGGGTGAAGATTTTGCTCTTTATTCATAGCTAAAATATGATTTGTGTGTAAGGGCGTTAAAGATATTAATTAATTAGTTCAATTACAGGTTTGGTGCTAGGGAAATTAGGTTTCGGCTTATTTGAATGTTAAAGCGATTTTTTGAATATTCTGAGTTTAATCAACAAGGATCTTGAGTTGTTTTAATTTTAAATTGTGGTAACACTGTAATAGTCGAGTAGAAAATTATTTTACATTTATGCAAATACTAAAAAGCCCCCTAAACAGCTATGGTTAGGGGGCTTTTGTACCCGGAGTCGGAATCGAACCGACACAGTATTGCTACTACTGGTGTTTGAGACCAGCGCGTCTACCAATTCCGCCATCCGGGCAGGGTAGAGTTTTTTCGAATTGCGAAGATAAGGGGTTTTTTGTTTTTCACCAAGGTGGTAGTAATATTATTTACACCTAAATTTTAATGGTACCGAATTTTGATTCGCACCATTGTCCTATAGTAATCACTGTAAGTGTTTTATGGGCTTTACAGTGTCGTTAAACTGCTTTACTTATCTCTTTTGGTTTTGCAACCTTTATGGCGGTTTGGTAAATACCCTCGGCATCAATTCCGCATTCACGGTATAGTTCTTGGGGAGTTCCGTGCTCAATAAAACGATCGGGTATTCCCAATCTTATTACCTTGGTAGTAAAACTGTTGTCGTTAAGCCACTCAAGCACTGCCGAGCCAAAGCCTCCTTGCAAAGAGCCATCTTCAAGGGTAATAATTGTTTTAAAACGCTTGCCTACCTTTGAGAGAATATTGGTGTCTAGGGGTTTGGTAAATCGCATATCATAATGGGCAATGCTGAGGTTGTTTTGGTTTAATTTTTCTATTGCGATGCTTGCTTGTGTACCAATAGGTCCAAATGATAGTATGGCTAAGTCACTGCCTTCGGTAAGTAGTTTACCAGTGCCAACCTCAATGGATTTAAGGGGCTTTTTCCAATTGGTCATTGAGCCTCTTCCTCTAGGATACCTAATGCTCCATGTGCCCATATTCGGTTGTTGAGCGGTGAACATCATATTTCGTAAATCTTCCTCGTTTAGTGGAGAGCAAACCACTATGTTGGGAACAGTGCGCATATAGGCTATATCAAAAACCCCATGATGCGTAGCCCCATCCTCGCCAACCAGTCCGCCACGGTCTAGACAGAAAACAACGTTTAGGTTTTGTAGGGCAACATCGTGAATAACCTGATCGTATGCACGCTGCATAAATGATGAGTATATATTACAGAATGGTATAAGACCTTCGCTTGCTAGCCCGGCTGCAAATGTAACGGCGTGCTGCTCGGCTATGCCCACGTCAAAGGTTCTGTCGGGCATCTTTTCCATCATAATATTTAGCGAGCATCCGCTGGGCATAGCTGGCGTAATGCCAACAATTTTTTCGTTCTGCTCTGCTAGCTCAACCATTGTGTGCCCAAAAACATCTTGGAATCGAGGGGGTAATAATTTTTCTGAACTTAAAACAATTCGTTCTCCGGTAACCTTATCAAAAACTCCAGGGGCGTGCCAAATTGTTTGATTTTGCTCGGCAAGTGTAAACCCTTTTCCTTTAACCGTAACGCAATGAAGCAGTTTAGGACCCGGTATGTTTTTTAAGTCGTTTAAAATTTGGGTAAGGTATACAACGTCGTGGCCATCAACCGGACCAAAATATCTAAACCCAAGTGCCTCAAAAAGATTACTTTGTTTCAGCAATGCTGTTTTTAGTCCATTTTCAAATTTTTGAACCAGCGATCTGGTCCTGGGACCAATCCTATCAAATCTACCCAGCAGATCCCAAACATCGCCCTTTAGTTTGTTGTATGTTCTAGAGGTGGTTATATCGAGTAAATACTCTTTTAACGCTCCAACGTTAGGGTCAATGGCCATATTGTTGTCGTTCAGAATAACCAGAAGGTTCGATTTTTGGATACCTCCATTATTCAGTGCCTCAAACGGCAGCCCACCAGTTAGAGACCCATCGCCAATTATTGCTATTGATTGTCGCTGTTCATTTTTTAGTTCAGAGCCTATGGCCATACCCAGAGCAGCAGATATGGATGTGCCGCTGTGCCCCGTGCCAAAAGAGTCGTACTCGCTTTCGCTTTGTTTCGGGAAACCGCTTATTCCTTTATACTTTCGGTTTGTATGAAAAATATCTCTTCGGCCAGTTAGAATTTTATGCCCATAGGCCTGATGGCCCACATCCCAAACAATTCTGTCGTTGGGCGTATTAAACACGTAATGTAATGCTACTGTAAGTTCAACTACTCCTAAACTAGCTCCAAAATGACCCGGATTGCTTGATACAACATCTATAATAAATCGCCTAAGTTCATCACTAACAGTTATTAAATCAGCCGCTTGCAGCTCTTTTAGGTCCGCAGGCGAGTTGATTTTCTGTAAGTATGGATACTCAGTTTTCATAATACCGATTTTTGGCAAATGTATAACAAATTTAAAAAATTATTGTTGAAAGCAGTGCTTTGAACGTTGCTGGCTTTAATTCTAGGTTTAGTTGAGTTCTTATTACGAGGGTAAGTTGCAAAAAGTTTGTTCCTATTCAGGTGTTTACCCAAATTAAATGTCAATATTACTATATTTGTACTTATTATACAAATTAACGACTACCCCCTAAAAAATGAAAAATATGAGTTTAGTAAGAGTTTATTTAGTAGTGCTCAGCATACTTACCGTTGCTGTAAGCTCATGTGTTCCAGCAAAAGAGTTTCAATTGCTGCAAGATAATAATACGAAGTGTGAAGAAGAGCGTGAACGATTTTTGGTCGAGAACGAATCACTTCAGGTTATTAACAAGGAGTTTGAGAGTAAAAACACGGTTTTAAAGGCTGAGGTAGCACAACTTGTTGCCGATAGTGTTTCGAGATCGGTGGAGATTAATAAGTTGAAAGATGAAAACGAGCGTCTATCCACTAGGTATTCTGAACTACAAGAGTTACAACAAAATTTTATGACGGGCACCCAACAGGAAACGCGTAAGGTTCTAGCCCAACTTCAATCAACGCAGGAAGAACTTCAGATAAAAGAGGATGCGCTAAAAGAGTTGGAACGTCAGCTAAATCTTCGCCGTAAAAATTTAGAGGATCTTCAGAAAAATTTGAGTAATCTTAAAGGAGATCTTGAAGAGCGCAATGCCCGAATTTTTGAGATGGAGCAAATACTTGCCCGAAAAGATTCGGCAGTATTGGCCTTGCGTAAAAAGGTTTCGGATGCTTTGTTCGGATTTGAAGGCAAGGGGCTAAGCGTAAATATGAAGAATGGAAAGGTTTACGTTTCGCTCGATGAGCAACTTATGTTTAAATCTGGGAGTCATTCCGTTGACGCTAACGGGATTAAGGCGCTAAAGCAGCTTGTTCCGGTGCTCGAAAAAACACCCGATATTAATATTGTTGTTGAAGGCCATACCGACGAGTTGCCATTCCCACAGCGCGGTGAACTACTTGATAATTGGGATCTTAGCGTTAAGCGGGCCACGTCAATTGTGCGTATAATACTTACGGGTTCTACCATTAATCCGGCGCGAGTTTCGGCTTCGGGTCGTAGCCAGTACCACCCGGTTGATTTGGAAAAAACCGCACAGGCAAGACAAAAGAACAGACGGACTGAAATAATTCTCACACCTAAACTCGATGAACTTCTTCAAATTTTGGAGGGATACTAGTTTTTCATAGCATCTTGAATCTTAAAAACCTACTAAAACATTTTAACTATGAAAAGAAAAATTGTTTACGGTTTTACTGCAGCGGTTTTAGCGGCTTTAGTTATATTTCTTGCAGTACCTCAAAATCATTACATTGTTAAAGCGCTTAGGTATCAAAAACCTAAAATTTATCATCGCGATATTTTTACTAATCGCACTGTTGAAAAGGGTAACTCTGAGCCTTGGCTTACTGGCGAGAACTACAATACCTATAATTTACAAGGTGAGCAGCTCGATAACCTAACCAAAACGCGCACAGTTGCCTTTTTGGTTGCTGTTGATTCGGCTATTGTTTACGAAGCGTACTGGGATAATTACGACAAAGATTCGTATTCTAACTCCTTTTCAATGGCCAAAAGTATTGTCTCTTTACTGGTTGGCTGTGCAATTGACGATGGGTTTATTGAAAATCTCGACCAGCCGGTTTCAGCTTATATTCCTGAGTTTAGCGAGGGCGATAAATCGAAGATAACCATACGGCATTTGCTAACAATGAGTTCTGGTTTGAGTTGGGACGAAGCGTACTCAAGTCTATTTTCTACTACAACGAAGGCCTACTATGGTAAGTTTTTACGCAATTTGGTGTTAAACCAAACCGTTATTAATGAGCCAGGTAAACAGTTCGATTACCTTAGTGGCGATACCCAGCTTCTTGCGCTTGTTGTTGCTCAAGCCACTGGTAAAACCATTAGTGAGTATATGTCTGAAAAGATTTGGAGCAAAATAGGGGCTGAACATGATGCACTTTGGAGTTTAGATAGGGAAGGGGGCATTGAAAAGGCGTACTGCTGTTTTAACTCAAATGCCCGTGATTTTGCACGTATCGGGAGGTTAATTTTAAATAGGGGGAAATGGAATGGAAATCAAATTATTTCTGAAGAGTATCTTGATATAACCCTTAAACCTACCCTATATTTGGCCGATAAGGAACTTAATGGAGTGCCCACCGAAAGGTATGGGCATAAATGGTGGTTTACCTCACATAGAAACCATAAAGTTATTTTTGCTCGTGGTATAATGGGGCAGTATATTTTCATTGTTCCCGAACTAAATATGGTAGCTGTAAGGCTTGGGCATATGCGTAGCAACGAAAGAATAAACGGACAGCCTACCGATATTTTTGAATATCTAGATATTGCAATGGATATTGTTGCCAATTAGTTTGAAATTTTTAATACTCATGCTTCAATGTCGTTTGGTTATCAAGATGGAATCTACTATTTATTAATAGCCGGCCCCTTCGCCTTCGCTCAGGGTAGGCGGCTTAGGGTGACGGTCAGGCTGAGCGAAGTTGAAGCCTATAGACTTAATTATACAACATTGACTCATACTTACTAAATTTTTTTATGGAAAAGCTTAGGGCTAAGCTATTAGCCTTCCCTGCTGCCGATTTAAATACTTTTTCGAAGGGTAAGAAAAAACTACAAAGTATTTTTCACCCCGGACGAGTAGAGTATGTTGATAAGGAGCCTGATATACTGGTGTTTCTAACTGGCGGGTCTGAGCGCATTGCGCTACAATCGGTTCGTGAGTATGGTTTTTATCTCCTATTAGCTTCAAGTGCCAACAACTCGTGGGCTGCTGCTACGGAGGTTAAAGCTTGGATGAACCAGAACAATGTATCGAGTATGTTGCTTGATTATAGTAGCGCATCAACCATTGAGCTTGTAGACAAACTCTTCGACGTTAAAAACGGGCTAACTCGCCTAAAAGGGCAACGTTTTGGACTTGTTGGTGAACCATCCGATTGGCTGGTTAACTCCTTTATTGACCCGTTCATTATTAAAACTAAGCTCGGAATTGATCAGGTTGATATTCCTTGGTCCAAGGTTTCGCTCGAAGCATCAGATGGCATTGCCACCGATTTTTTGGCCTTTTTTAAAGGCGCTAACGCAAATGCTTTGGCCGACTCGGGTAACATTTACGAGGTGCTATCGAAGGTTGTTAATGATTACGCGCTAAATGCCCTAACCGTTGAGTGTTTTTCTGTTATAAATAGTTGTAATGCAACGGCCTGTTTGGCTTTGTCAAAGTTATGTATGGATGGTGTTACCGCTGGTTGCGAGGGCGATACTTGTAGCTTGCTGGGAATGATGCTTAGCAAGGAGCTGTTTGGCGTTGTTCCTTGGATGGCAAATATTAACTATGTGGGCACCGATGAACTTCTTTTTACACACTGTACAATTCCTGCAAATTTACTACAAAATTTTACGCTTGATACCCATTTTGAATCGGGAAAGGGATTGTCAATTAATGGTAAAATTAAAGCTGCTGAGGTTACAATCGTGAGGTTTGACCATACCCTAAGTAAAGTTTTTATTGGGTATGGAGAGGTTATTGATTCTCCTTACCAAAAAATGGGATGCCGAACGCAGCTGGCGCTTAGGGTTACCCCTGAAGTCACAAGCTATTTTACGCATAAGCCATTGGGTAATCATCATTTAATAATTCCAGGTAATTACGTTGTGGGTTTTGATATGGTTGCGCGTATGCTACGTATGGAAAGAGTATGAAGTTCAAATGCCTAGCAATCAATTATTTTGATTGCTAGGCATTTGTATTTAGATCAATGTGTTTTGCAGTAAGTTATTGCTTTCGATTAAGTTACCGTATTGGCTTATACAGTTAAAATTTCCTCCTCTTTTTTCAAAAGTAGCTCATCAACTTTTTTATTAAAGGTATCGGTTATTTTTTGAATTTCGGTTTCTGCATTCTTGGCTAGATCCTCAGCAAGTCCATCCTTTTGAAGTTTCTTAAACCCTTCGTTAGCATCTCTACGACCATTTCGAATGCTTACTTTGGCATTCTCTCCTTCTGTTTTAATCTGTTTTACCAGCTGCTTTCGTCTTTCTTCGGTTAGTGGGGGTACAGCAATGCGAACAATTTCACCATTATTCTGGGGGTTAAATCCAAGGTTGGCCGCTAAAATAGCTTTTTCAATAGGTCCAATCATTGCTTTCTCCCAAGGCTGAATGGTTATGGTACGTGCATCGAGGGTTCCAACGTTCGATACCTGTTGAAGGGGTGTCATTGTGCCATAGTAATCAACCATAATTCCCGAAAGCATAGCTGGGTTCGCTTGTCCGGCTCTAATTATGCGCAGCTCGCTTTCAAGGTGCGAAATGGCTTTTTCCATTCGCTCTTTTGCTTCTTCTATGCAAAAATTTACTTCGTCGTTCATAGTTCCCTTGTATTTTAAAGTATAAAATTAGCTATTTTTTTACCAAAGTACCAATATTCTTACCAGAAACTACTTTCTTAAGGTTCCCAGGCGTGTTCATATCAAAAACAATAATTGGCAAATTGTTCTCGTTGCACATAGTAAAGGCCGTTAAATCCATTATTTTCAGTTTTTTTGCATAGGCCTCATCAAAGGTTATACTCTCGTATTTTGTTGCTGTTACATCCTTCTCTGGATCGGCCGTATAAACGCCATCAACCCTAGTGCCTTTAAGCAAAACGTCGGCTTCAATTTCAACTGCTCGTAAAGCTGAAGCGGTATCGGTTGTAAAAAACGGGTTACCAGTGCCACCCGCAATTATTGTGGCAAAACCACCTTTTAGCGATTCAAGAGCCTTCCATTTGGCGTACAATTCGCCTATGGGCTCCATTTTGGTGGCTGTAAAAACTTTAGCTTTACCTCCTAAACTCTCAATGGCGCTTTGTAGCGCTAGGCTATTTATGATGGTAGCTAGCATTCCCATTTGATCGCCTTTTACGCGGTCAAAGCCTTTCGAAACTCCGCTTAACCCTCTAAAAATATTGCCTCCTCCTATCACTATACCTACTTCGGTGCCTGAGTCAATAATCTCTTTAACCTGCTGTGCATATGAACTTAATATATCTGTGTTTATGCCATAGCTATCGGTGCCCATTAAGGATTCACCGCTTAGCTTTAGTAAAATTCGTTTGTATTTATTCATTATATTTGTTTTTATTTGTAAAAATAGCAAAAATACCATTCTAAAACTCGCCCATTGAAAAAATACCCCATTGTAACACAATTTGCTAGTCAATTGAAAACAATGGTAGATTTAATGGATGTTTAAATAATACATATTTATTTGTAGATATCGTAAATTTAACGAATTTTCTTTCTAACTGTATTTGAGCCTCATCTTAAACTCAATTGAATCATTAACAAAATTGCTATTTTCCTTCTTGTTATGCTAATTATCGTTCAGTAAAGAACAAAAAAAAAGCTACCGGAACACGGTAGCTTTTTTAAATGAATTATGGATTAGGCATTAAGAGATACCCTCTTAAATCCTGTTACTTTTAGTGCAGGGTCAATACTCTTCAGGTAGTCCTTTACGCTGATTTTTCCATCTTTAATAAAGTCCTGATTCATCAAAGTATTTTCTTTGAAGAATTTCTGAAGTTTTCCTTGTGCAATTTTATCCAAAATGTTTTCAGGTTTACCCTCAAGGCGAGCTTGCTCGCGACCAATTTCGTATTCTTGCTGACGAATTTTTTCGGGAACATCCTCTGTATCAACTGAAACTGGGTTCATTGCAGCTACTTGCATAGCAACATCTTTTCCAACCTGATCGTCGAAACTGCTTTTGTTGAAGGCAACAATAGTAGCCAGCTTATTTCCTGGGTGTATATAGGCTACAACTTTTTCGCCCTCTACTTTTTCGTAGTACGAAAGTTCGAATTTTTCACCTGTAATACCCGATTGATCTTGAACTAGAGTTTCAATAACTTGACCATTGACTGTCAACTTCAGAAGAGCATCGAGATCTGCTGGTGCTTTCTCGAGGGCTGCAGCTAAAATACTGTTGGTTAAGCCAATAAAATCTTCGTTTTTCGCAACAAAGTCGGTTTCACAGTTCAGTACAACAATTGCACCTTTCTTATTGTCAGCAGAAGTAGCAGCAAGAGCTGCGCCCTCACCTGCTTCGCGGTCGGCACGCTTGTTAGCAATGGCTTTACCACGTTCACGAATAAGTTCAATGGCTTTTTCAATATCGTTATTCGATTCTTGAAGTGCATTTTTACAATCCATCATACCAGCTCCGGTTAACTTACGGAGTTTGGCAATATCTGCTGTTTTTACTTCGGACATTCTATTTTTCTTTTGTAGGTTCTGTAGTATTATTCTCAGTTTGTTCTTTGGGCTCGTCGTTGCTTTCAACTACATCGGTAGCTTGTTGAGCCTTCACAACTTTTGCACTTTTTCTAGCTCTTGTGCGTGTTGGCCTTTTTTCTGTGCCCTCCTCGTCTTCGTTATCTGAATCTTTTTCTCTCTCGTTTTTACGCTCATCAAGCCCTTCTTGAATGGCTCTGGCCATAATGTCGATTATAAGAGAAATTGATTTCGAAGCATCATCATTAGCTGGTATCACAAAGTCAATAGGAGCAGGATCACAACAGGTGTCAACCATTGCGAATACCGGAATGTTTAGTTTTCTTGCTTCGTTTACTGCAATATACTCTTTTTGTACGTCGACAATAAAGAGTGCAGCAGGGAGTCTATTTAAATCAGAAATTGACCCAAGCATTTTTTCTAGCTTGGCACGCTGACGAGTTATTTGTAGTTTTTCACGTTTTGAGAGGTTTGTAAATGTACCCTCTGAAAACATCTTATCAATGGTACTCATCTTTTTAACCGCCTTGCGAATGGTAGGGAAGTTGGTAAGCATACCACCTGGCCAGCGCTCGGTTACGTAAGGCATATTAACTGCCTTAATCTTTTCTGAAACAATTTCTTTTGCTTGTTTTTTTGTAGCTACAAACAAAATTTTACGACCCGATTTGGCAATTTGCTTGATAGCAGCACTTGCCTCATCAATTTTTACAGCTGTTTTCTGTAGGTCAATAATGTGAATTCCGTTGCGCTCCATAAAAATGTAGGGAGCCATCTTGGGATTCCACTTGCGCTTCAAGTGTCCAAAGTGTACACCGGCGTCTAGTAATTCTTTAAAATCTGTTTTTGGCATTTTGTAGATTTAATTTTTGTTTTGTTGGCAATTGCTAGGTAGTTTCAATTTTTTTGAAAGTCCTAGTAATTTTCAGCCAGAGGCTGTTGCCAAAACATTGTAAATAAACGATTAACGCTTGCTGAACTGGAATTTTTTCCTTGCTTTTGGCTGTCCCGGTTTTTTACGTTCCACTTCGCGTGGGTCGCGGGTCATAAAACCATTTGCTTTTAGAGTAGGCTTGTATTCTGGATTTACCTCAACTAAAGTTCTGGCAATACCTAGGCGTAAAGCTTCTGCTTGTCCTGATATGCCACCTCCATCAAGGTTAGCCTTAACGTCGTAGTTTCCAAGTAAATTTAGTACATTAAGGGGCTGTTTCACCACATACTGCAATAATTCTGATGGAAAATAATCTTTAAGGTCTTTCCCGTTGATAGTAATATTACCTTTTCCTTCGTGAAGATAAACACGTGCTACAGCGCTCTTTCTTCTACCCGTTGCATTTATTACCTGCATAGCTGTTACTTAATTGAATTTAATTTAATTTCCGTCGGTTTCTGAGCTTCGTGCTTGTGCTCGTTGCCGGTGTAAACGTAAAGGTTGCCATAAATTTTTGAACCCAAGCGACTCTTGGGAAGCATACCCTTTACCGCATGCTCAACAATGGCAGTAGGCTTGCTTTGCAACCAATCTTTTGGTGTTGCGCTGCGTTTACCTCCTGGATAACCAGTGTGATGGTAGTATAGTTTGTCGGTCATTTTATTACCTGTAAGGCGAACCTTTTCGGCGTTAATGACAATTACATTGTCCCCACAATCAACGTGAGGGGTGAAGTTGGGCTTATATTTACCACGCAAAAGTTTTGCAACCTTGCTGGATAAGCGACCTAACACTTCGTCTGTGGCATCTACCAAAATCCACTCTTTGTTCACGGTGGCATCGTTGGCCGATACAGTTTTGTAACTTAGTGTGTTCACGTTTTAAACTCCTATGTTTTTAAGTTAATACCTGTTAATTTTCTTTGATCAAAACGGTTATAATAAGCGGGATGCAAAAATACAGCTAATTATTTAATCTACAACATAAACCGCTAATATATTTTTCTTCTCTATGTTTCATCTCCTCTTGAAAATTATTCTTTTTGAAAAACTTTTTATTTTTATATGTTTACAATCTCCTATTATGCATACAAGGATATTTGATATACAGCTAGTTAACTTATACGTTAATTTGCTGTTCACATATAATAGAAAGGAGTGGTAGTTTTAGTTGAATGATTCTGTAACAGGTTTATTATTTCTGAAATATGAGTAGATTAACTAGTGAGTTTTTTCGGCGTGATGCACTTGTGATAGCTCCCCAAATGGTAGGAAAAGTCTTGGTGCGCCGTTTTGAGGATGGGCAAATTTCCAGGTACGCCATTACTGAGGTTGAAGCGTATAGAG
>Ga0265295_1000313_pt1 | contig 99142 bp, 78 predicted proteins | sample Munlansysbiofilm_FD_192503 | JGI IMG/M metagenome (GOLD analysis project Ga0265295, IMG submission 192503) | Leachate microbial communities from a municipal landfill in Southern Ontario, Canada - Methane capture system biofilm | ecosystem: Engineered > Solid waste > Landfill > Unclassified ... | reverse complement strand
TTTACACTACTTCGGCCTCACATTACTGTAAAATAATCTCTAACATACCACTTGTCTCAAACAAGGCAAATTCGCCTGATAGGGACAGTACGTCAAATCCCCGGCTGGTTTTTCATGTAAACTCCATATTAACGGCTTTTTGGAGTTCAAGCCGGCTAAACAAACTATGCATTTACGGTTAATTATACAGCCGGTTTGGACTTCAAACAGCAGGAGCATCGGCTTGCTTCATATGAAGTCCAAAGAGCCCCGAAGCCAGTGGATATTTCGAAGCTATGAAAGGCTCTTTGAACTCCATACGGCAGGAATCAAACAGCAGAAGCATCGGCTTGTTTCATATGAAGTCCAAAGAGCCCCGAAGCCAGTGGATATTTCGAAACCAGACAAGGCTCTTTGAACTCCATACTAACGGCTCTTTGACCTGCTGGATTGGATGCGTCTCGCGTCCAGTTGCTGGATTTGTCTCCAGTAGCCGCAATCTTCCCTCTTCCTTAAAAGAATCCAGGTGGCGGCTTTTAACCGCCACGCCACGAGGCTGCACCTGGATCAAGACTCCTTCCTGGGCTTTCAAGGCCAGGTACCCCCAGGCTATAATGGCGGATTTTCTATTGAGGGATCAGGTGTCGTCCTGCGCTGCGCTCCGGACTTGGGGATCCATCTGCCGGCCACCCCAGCAGTTACCTGCTGGGCTATTGGCATTTGCCTGGCGTCCTGCCGGACTGTATTGACTTTCGCCCGATGCCTGTTTTGACTCACAGTATTGGAAGCTCAAAACAATCAGCCTGATTATCTGTCCAGATTCCCCTTGCCCATGCGATGTCGTGGAGATGACGTGGAGATAAGAGGATATTTTCCTGCTATCTCCACGTCATCTCCACGACAAGCAATGGGGTAGGGCAGGCGTGGCAGCACTATATCAGAGCCTAAAAGCCTATCAAACTAAGGGTAGGGGGTCAAAAATCGTTCCAGTCCTAAAATCAAACCCTTTTCACTGTAACGCTATCTCCAGCCGAGCGTAGCACTGTCTTTAGACGGTGCGTGATTTGTAAGATCTGCTGTGGAAACATTGCTTTAGAAGGCTTGGACACGCACCGTCTAAAGACAGTGCTACGGCCGTCTAAAGACAGCGTTACGATGCGAATCACAGCAATCAGCTTCCCTGGCCTTATGCTTCACGGGACGCTAGGCGAATACTGCGCTTTATTCCTGATTGTACCAATTAACGTTTCGGATGATATACATCGCTAAAGATAGCAGCAGAAAGAGGCTGATGCTCCCGATCAAGAGGGCACTATCTTGCAGCCTGAGCAATACATACAGGAAGATATACAGAAAGCTGAGCAGGGCTCCCACTTGCAAGGCGAACTTACGGGTTTTTAAGATGCTGAAACAGTAGAGGCTAATCTGCAGAATTACACCCAGCGCAGCGATCAGATAAGACCACGCAAAAGCAATGTGCTCCGAGATGGAGAGCAGCAAGAGATAGAAGACCAGGAGTCCACAGCCCACCATCAAGTATTGGATGGGGTGGATCTTTTGTCTTGTCATGATCTCGGCAAAGAAGAAGGTCATAAAGGTGAGCAGCAAGAACAGCACAGAGTACTTGAGGGACCTGGTGGTTTGCTGATAGGAATCCACCATGATCAGGAAGTTTACGCCCAGATTCGAAAGCTGCAACATCGGCTCATCGCTCGTCCAGGTCTTTTTGATGCCGCTACTGAGATTGTTGCTCTGCCAGGAAGCCTTGAATCCGGATTTATCTACTGTGCGGCTTTCCGGAAGAAAATCTCCTATGAAGCTGGGGGAGGGCCAGTCTCCTGCCAGATCTACATTTTCCTTTAGCGCCGAACTGGCAAAATTAAGCTGTTGAGTTCCGGATATACTCATCCTGATATTGATCTTGGTGGCCCCATCCCGGCAATCTACTGGCACCTTGGCTTCCAGCTTGAAATCCACAGCTTTTTTCTCTTGAGAATCGCCATGGTATCCCGAATATGTATCTTTCAACTGGATGGTTTCAGGCATACTGGATATTGCCAGCACACCTTCTGAACGGTTGAACACCAAGGCTTGAGCGTTCAGCGTCCCTTTTATTTCCTTCATGCCCCGCTGATCATCCAGATCAAAGGAAACCAGAGCCTCATCCCATCTCAGAGGAAGCTCCATCAGCGCAGGGTTATCCAATGTGTAAGCTGCAAAGTCGGCGTTCAAATCCAGCTCTGCCCTATAGCCCGTTACCCTGAATATTCCGCGCTTATGACTTACGGTTTTTATCTCCCCCATCACCTTCATGCTGTCTGGCGCGATGTGGATATACTTCGTAACCAAAGTGCTTATTTCTTTGTTATCCGCATTCAGGCTCTTGCTTAGTACGCTGTAAGGCACACTGATGAAGGGTCCGCTTACGATCTGTGAACCACCCCATTTGCCAGCAATTTCCTCAATAACGCTCGTCTTGCGCTGATACCGTTCGCGTATGATGGAACTTATCCAGGCTACAGGGATCATCAAGAGCAGTATGAGCAGGGCAATAAACCCCAGTTTCCACATGTGCTGCTTGCTTCCGAGAGCGACTTGCAGGTCAGGATCTTGCTTGGCCATCTTGAGCCTCCCTTGATATCTTACGGCAAAACCTTAGTTACTAGCTTAGATCTTTAGTAAAGCCGTTCTAGTCTAAGACAATCTATGCAGTTTTAAGCTATGTGCAAGCGGTGATAGGCCGATTTCAAACAAAGCAATCCACCTCAATACTTAATAAATTCCCTAGCCTCTCTTCCCTGGCTAAGAACATATACCCCGGTGGGTAAACCGGAGATATCGGCTTCCCCGCTCCTCTGCTACAATGCTCGCTATCTGATTGAAGTCAGAAAAAGAATAAGCGCAGCAGCAGAGATTCAGAAAGAAGTTTTGATAGAATTCAGAAAACACACAGATATCACTTTGAACAAGTAGCTGGTTGCTCTAACGTAATCAGGGCTTGTAATTGAGATCAAACAAGCTAATTCTTCTTCTTCGTGAGGGCCTCATACCCGGAAATCACATCAAACAATTCTGCATCAATACTTTCCTGCCTCACTGCATTGAGCCTGTAGCCCAGGCTCTGTAAAAGATCCGAGATATTGCGCTCGGCCCGTTGCATGGTGGCCAAACGGCTGGCATTCTCACTGGCAAAGGATTCCACGCAAATCCGAAAGACGGCGCTATACAGATGCAGATCCAGAACTGCTTTCAGAGCGTCAGGGCCGCTGTCTATGGCCTCGGCAGGCAGGTTCGTGGGCCAGGATTCCTGGTGAATCCCCTGGATCCATGCCGAATCGAGCGGCAACAGCTTTTCAGCTTCAGGGTGGTACTGCGCCCCGGCAGTGTGGGCGTTATAGAGCAGATGAAATTCGCTTGCCTGGCCTTTTACCTGCTCGTGCTGCAGTCCGGCCAGAATGTCTTCCACCAGGGGATCGATACCCTTGATAGAGGAAGGTACGGGGAAGACATGTGAAGGCTTGATTTGATGCTCATCCAGGGCCTCGGCAAGGCGCTCACCCACCGTCCAGATTTGCGGTTCACCAGGCAAATGCGTGAGGTATTCCTTCAGGAAAGACAGCATCATTTCATCGAATTTACCCACCAAACCCTGTCCCGAACCAAAGGCCAGGATCAAGGGATGACTTATCGCCGTGGAATGTGGGGCTTTATGGGTGCCGGGGGAAAGCGAGAGACTGCCAAGGTAAGTCTTCAAAGCCAGGCGCACGAAATGATCGAACTCTTCCAGCACCTCTTCGGCCCGGTCATATTGGATCAGACGGGAAGCGGACAAGGTCTTGAGGGTACGGACTACTGAATGTAAATCATTGGCTTCGTCTATCTTGCGGCCGAGTTCGACTATTGTGTCTGGCATTGTTAAAGCCCGGCATCATCTGGCGCTATTGATTCTGTATAGCCGGCCAGGACAGGCTTCATCGCCTCTATCACGGCAGCTTTATCCTCATCAGAGAGCTTGTCTGCTTTCTTAAAGGTTTCGATCAATGCGGCGGGCAGATCTGCCGCAGCTTCTCTCACAGCTTGCATGGCTTCTTTTATATTGTCCTGTGGCAGATCGTCAAACATGCCGGCAGTCAGCACCAGCAGCAAGCTAAGCTGCTCTGCCACAGAATAGGCATCAGAGGAGCGTTGCACCAGGTATTCGCGAATACATTGCCCGTGTTTCAGGGTGGCTTTGGTGCTATCATCCAGTCTGGCCCCAAAGCGCGCAAAGGTCTCCAGCTCTTCGAATTGAGCGTAGGCCAGCTTCAGGCTGCCGGTAACAGAGCGGTAGGCTCCATATTGAGCTTTGCCGCCTACTCTGGAGACGGATTTGCTCACATCCACGGCCGGCAGTATGCCCAGTTCAAATTGTTCCGGCGAGAGATAGATCTGTCCATCTGTGATGGAGATCAGGTTCGTGGGGATATAGGCTGCGATATTCTGGGCTTCGGTCTCGATAATCGGCAAAGCCGTGAGCGAGCCCCCTTTCAGTTTTGGGGAGAGGTGTGTGCTGCGTTCCAGCAGGTGGGAATGAATGTAAAAGATATCTCCGGGATAGGCTTCCCGACCCGGTGGGCGTCTTAGTAGTAAGGAAAGCTCCCGATAGGCCCGGGCATGGTGGGTGAGGTCATCGTACACGATCAAGACGTCTTTGCCTTGCTCCATAAAGTATTCAGCGATGCTGGTGGCAGCATAAGGGGCGATGTAGAGGAGGCCCGGTGCACTGCTTCCTTCGGCTGTCACAACCACCGTATAAGACATGGCATCATGCTTTTCCAAGGTGGCAATGACACCCGCCACAGAGGCAGAACGCTGACCAATGGCGCAATAAACACAGATTATCCCTGTATCATGCTGATTGAGTATCGTATCAATGGCAATGGTGGTTTTTCCGGACTGCCGGTCTCCCAGGATCAGTTCCCGCTGTCCGCGTCCTATCGGCACCAGGGCATCGATTACTTTGATGCCTGTTTCCAGGGGCACATTTACAGCCGCACGGTCCATGATGGGAGGGGAGGGGCGTTCGATGGGCAACCTGTTCTGGGTCAGGATGGCGCCCTTGCCGTCCAAAGCCTGTCCCATGGGGTTGATTACTCTGCCCAGAAGGCTATCGCCGACGGGGACATCCATCACTCTGCCGGTGCGTTTAACTTCGTCACCTGCCTTGAGATGGGAGTAATCACTGAGCAGGATCACCCCGATTTCGCTTTGGTCCAGATTAAAAGCCAGACCATAGGCATCTCCCGGAAAGAGCAAGAGCTCGTCGTAACCGGCATTGGGCAAGCCTTTGACCACTGCTATACCTGCGGAGATTTGGGTAATGGTGCCGGTTTCCACCACGGCAATCTCGGGGCGCAAAGAGCTTCTGGCCTCGGCCAGACCGCTAAATGCCCTATCGATCATCCCTTGGAAACCAAGGCCGGTGTTTGTGGTCATTTTGCCTCAGCGGGGATAGCAGATTCGGGGGCAAAATCCAGCATCAGACTCTGTAGATTCGCGTGTAGCGATTCCAAATAGGCAGCAATGCTCCAGCTAATCTTATGCCCTTCGGAGACTATCTCCATGCCGCCAATCAGCTTCGGATCTGTCTCATAACTCACTGCGGGCTCTGCGGCGAAGAGCTTTTGTAAGATCACAAGGAGTTGCTGTTTGTCCTCTGCTTTGAGTTCGGCACCGGAGCGGATCAGCAAGGGTTTTCCGGCAAATTCTTCAAGATCCGGGAAAGCAGACTGATCGTCGCCTTCACCTGCGCTCAATTGACGGATGAAGCTGCGCAAAATGGCGCTGTGCAGCTCTTCATCTGCCAGATCTGTCAGCACCTTTGCAGAAATAGCCAGGACCTCATGTTGAGTACGCTGGATCAGTTCCCGGCTGAATTTATCATGATCCTGCGCCAGGGCTATGTGATAGCGCTCTATCTGCTCTTTGGCATCGCTGCGGGCTTGGGCCAGCATTTCCTGCTTCATCTGAGCTGCCTGGCCGGTGGCTGCTTTGATCAGGGAAGCCCGTTGTTGGTTCAGCTCCAGCTTTTTCTGTTCATATTCCGTGCGTGCAGCTTCGGCGTGCCTTTCTTTCTCGTCTGCATCTGCCAATTCCTGGGCGATGCGCTCTTCCCGCTGTCCCACAGCTCGCAAAACGGGTTTGTACAGAAAGCGGCCCAAAAGCCAGGCCAGGATCAGGAAATTGAGCGTTTCAGCTACTACTGTGAACCAATCAATGCTCATTCTATTTGCCTATAACTTGAGTCCAGAAGGGATTGGCGAAGATGAGTATCATGGAAACCACAAAGCAGTAAATAGCTGTGGATTCGATCATTGCGAGTCCCACGAACAGGGTTCTGGTGATGGTGGAAGACGAATCCGGCTGCTGGGCTATCGAAGTCAGCGCTGTCGAGACAGCCTTGCCTTCAGCCAGGGCAGGACCCATCGTACCAAAACCGGTGGTGATGCCGGCGGTAACTATTGAAGTCATAGCAACTAAGGTTATATTATCCATTTTATACCTCTTTTATTCATTGGAAGCTGTGGCCTGCTCAACCTCAGCCTGTTTAGGGGAATCAGTATGGGTGGCAGCAGCGATATATACACCTGCCAAAATGCTGAAGATATAGGCTTGTACCATGCCGGTGAGCAGCCCCAGGATGCGCATTACAATGGGGAAGATGAATGGCGATATTGAGATCAAGATGCCTACTATCATTCCCCCGCTCATGATATTACCAAATAGACGTACTGCCAGGGCTATCGTGCGGGTAATCTCACTGATGATATTGAAGGGCAGCATGATCACAGTGGGTTTGAGATAAGAGCTGATATACTCTTTGATGCCCGTTTCCATGATCCCGAAAACCGGAACTGCCAGAAACACCGATAAGGCCAAGGCAGTGGTGGTGGAAAGTGAAGCGGTGGGAGGCTCAAAACCCGGAATCAGCTCCAGCACCACGGAACTCGCGATAAACAGGAACAGTGTGCCCAGGAACCCGATAAACAGGGTGGGATTGTCCAGCCCCAGCTCTGCAATCTGGTTTTTCATACCGATGACGATAATCTCCAGGAAGCTTTGTTTCTTGGAGACCTTTTTGCCTGCTCCCAGATTTCTGGTGAGCAGGTATGAACCCAAGACCAGAATCAACATGATCACCCAGGTAAAGCCTATGGTGGCATTGATTTTAAACCAGCCGTGTTGCCAGTAGATCAGTTCATCTGGACTAAGACGCATTGCTCTTTTCCTGTGTGATAGGCTGTGCAGATTGTGCACTATGCTTCGTGATATTGACAAAGAGTATTTTAACCGCTATAAACCCCGGCAGACAAAAAGCGAAATTCAGCAGATTCCCTCTGGTGAGCAGATAAAAGCCACCCAGGGTGATTCCGATCCGGACAAATAGACTGATGCCGAACCAAAGCGCTGGCAGCTTCGACCCCAGCCCTTTCTGGATGGTGAACCACAGCCCCCCAAAAAAGATCAGACCCAGGATCATCCCACCAATCATTATGCCAAAATAGCCGATCACATTAATCATCATGCTTTCCTTTGCGCATCTCTTTTTCTTCCTTTTTGATCCAGTGCCAGGCATTCAGACAGCCCAAGACCAAGCCTACACCCATCAGAGTAAGGGTCCAGGAGTATCTGCCACCATACCGGCTGTCCAGCCAGATGCCCAGGCCGATGCCAGCCAGAGTAGGTACGGCCACTGCCCAACCGATGATGCCGATCATCCCCAAACCAAACCAGATCGTGCCGGTCCCTTCTTTTCGAAAGTCCAGCTTATTGGCGGCTTTTTTGCCTATTTTCCGGGTGAATTCTTGTATCTTATTGTCCCGGGGGCTGGGCTTGTTCATTAGTTCATCCTATGCAGACGGCTGAGGAGGCTATCTTCAATCTTGTGCATGAGTTGACTGAGATTGGTCTCTTCATCATCCTGATGCAAGAATTTGCTTTTCACTTCATCTTTGAGCTGGCTGAGATCCTTGCCCGAGATGGCATTGTGGGCCAGGATTGTCACCTTTAGACCGGTTTTGGTCAAAATCCCCTCGTCGATTGCTACAAAGGTCTCTTCGGCTCCGGAGTTTTTCATTACCAGTATTCCGGGTGTGATGATAGCCACACAATCCCGCCGACGCGGCTGAATTCCCATGGAGCCCATACTGGTTTCGATAGTCAGGCTGCTGATATCATCCGCTGCCAGGGCTATCTCGGTGGGCAGGAGGATGCGGAGCTTGATCAAGTCTTTTGCCATGCTATTTCTCAGCCTTGACCTGTTTGGCCCCATTCCTGGTCTGGGCATCTATCACAGTCTGGATATTGCCCTTCATATAAAAGGCGCTTTCCGGGTATGAGTCATATTTTCCGCGCAAGATCCCTTCGCAACCTTCGATGGATTCCTGCAGGCTTACTTTTTCTCCGGGTATGCTGGTAAATTGCTCTGTGGTGAAGAAGGGTTGGGTCAAAAATCTTTCCAGTTTACGCGCTCGGGCTACGATCAATCTATCGGCTACCGAGAGCTGTTCCAGGCCCAGCATGGCGATGATATCTTTGAGTTCAGCATACTGTGCCAGGGTCTGACGTACGTTTTGGGCACAACGGTAATGTCTGTCTCCGGTGATCGCGGCTAGTGCCATCTGGGAATTGGATTGGAGGGGATTGATCGCAGGAAACAGGCCCTCTCCGGCGATTTTGCGCGAGAGTACGATGGAGGCAGAAAGGTGTGAAAAGGCATGTACTGCGGCGGGGTCGGTAAAATCATCTGCCGGCACATAGATAGCCTGGATAGAGGTAATCGCTCCGGATTCGGTATTTGCGATGCGCTCTTCCAAACCGGATAATTCCGTGCCCAAAGTAGGTTGGTAACCCAATCTGGAAGGCATCTGCCCCAAAAGACCCGAGACCTCCGAGCCGGCTTGGATAAAACGGAAAATGTTATCAATCAGCAGCAGCACGTCCTTATGTTCCTCATCCCGGAAATATTCCGCAATGCTGAGGGCCGTGTCTCCCACTCTGAATCTGCTGCCGGGAGGTTCATTCATCTGGCTGAGCACGATCACCATAGAGTCAAGCACGCCAGCCTCCTTCATATCACGGTAGAGCTCTTCACCTTCCCTGCAACGCTCTCCTATCCCGCAAAAGATGCTGATTCCGGTTTGCTGCTTGATCATATTGTGGATCATCTCAGTCAAAAGCACGGTTTTGCCCACTCCGGCTCCACCAAAGAGTCCGGCCTTGCCTCCTCTTTCCAGAGGAACCAGCAGATCGATGATTTTGATGCCGGTCTCAAAGATTTCAGAATGGGTGGAAAGGCGCGTCAAAGCAGGAGGAACATTGTGTACCGATCTGGATTTCCTGGTTTTGGGAGGAGGAAGGTTATCGATGGGTGTTCCGAAAACATCAAACATTCTGCCCAGGATTTCGTTGCCCACAGGGATCATCAGCCCGGAGCCGGTATCGGTAGCCGGAACCCCTCTCTGCAAGCCCTGAGTGGTGTGCAGTGATATGCCGCGCACATGTTTGCCATCCAGATGAGCCATTACTTCGATGGCTATTTCATCATCTTTACCTGTGCGGATGAGATTGTTGATTGCTGGCAAAACAGAGTCAAAACGCATATCCACTATACTGCCTCGCACCGCTGTGACGAAGCCGGTATTGCTGGATCTGCTTTTTGATTTCATCGCTCATCTCCCGATCTTGCTTTCATAAACCAAGCCTCTTCTGGGGGCTCATGTTTATAGGATAAGAGATATACTAATATTTGGCAAATATTATCGGCCATCAGGTGCCTATGCGCTATTGCCTGAGCAAAGCCAGCAGGGTTTGCTAAAAAGCAGAGGCTCTAAAATACGATTTGCGTCAAACTCATATTATATTAGTATGTAATCATAGACACATGAAATTGCACCTGATACCTGCTTCGCACTGCTGAATTTGAACCTGCGTCACAAGGCAGCTTACTTTTGAAAAACACCGGGCCAAAACTATAATGCTACCCGCAAACATTTGGCCTTACATAGAGTGTGATAACCGAGAACAAAGCAATGCTCTCGAGCTAAGCCAAGCCAGAATTACCTGGAATATATACATACTAAACAGGAGAATGCAATGAAACATATCTTTACCTTCATCATTGCGCTTGTCGCAATGTCTTCACTCGTCGCCGTTATCCGCACAGTGGATAACAATATTCCCTCTATTGGGCAATTTACTACTGTCATGGCCGCGCATAACGCTTCTGCCGATGGCGACTCTATTTATGTCTATCCGTCTTTGTTAAGCTATGGCAATATCAACACCTCAAAACGCCTTACCGTGATAGGTGGAGGAGTGAATCCCGCCAATCCAGCCCTTACGACCACCAAGCTTACGGGCTATATAGAATCGGCCGGCGGTACGAATTCCAGGTTTATCGGATTGGATAGCGCCGGGATCAACAGCAATTACACGGCATCCTATTCCAATTGCGTGTTTAACAACAATGTAGCCGCACTTGCCTCCGGTTCGACATTTACAGATTGTCTGTTCAAGGGGAACACATCCGTAGGCAACGGATCAACATCCGTGCTCAATGTGATGTTTACCGGATGCACCTTTTTAGGTGGCTCCTTTCAGATCAACCTGTATTCCCTGGCTTCCAGCGTTTTTTACAATTGCGTATTCGATAGTAACGACAACCATCTTTACTTCCCTCAGCCAAACGCCACGGCAGCTTTTTACAACAGCGTATTCCTGAATAGCGGCACAGGTAGCCATACTCTGGCTTATTCCTCGAACGTAGCTACTGCCAGCATAGTCTTTACCAATTGTGTGCTGGAGAACATGAATGGGATGTATGCGAATTTCAATTATCAATACAGCATCTTCGAAGGCAGTTCCGCCAGCATCACCGGCCCTGGCAATCAGCAGGGCGTTAATCTGGCCACTGTGATGCAGGATATCAACGGTGGCGATTATCATCTGGTGGCAGGTTCTCCCGCTATCGGTGCCGGACAATATGGAGAGGATATCGGCATTTACGGTGGACCCACACCTTTCGATGATCTCTGGTATCTCACTTTCCTGGCGAGTATTACGGATTTCGACTCTCCTCCCATAGTGGACCAAAGTGGCAATCTGCAATTGCATATCGAAGCCCAGGCCGGGAATTGATGTCAGCTCACTTTAACTGCCGATAGGAGGCAAGATGAAAACATTATGCAGCACAGTCATTATGCTGGTCCTGATCGGTTCCGGAGTATTATTTTCCGGCACGGTAGCCGAACTGGAGTATTACTTCGATTCCGATCCCGGACTGGGACAGGGAACGCCGCTTTACAGCAGAAACACAGTGGATCTCAACCCACTGATTAGCACCGCAGCCTTGGATCACGGCTTCCATCGCATCTACATACGCGCCAAAAATTCGGTGGGTCAATGGGGTCTGCCGCAAAGGGCCAATTTCTACATACCGCATCCCAGCCCCCAGATTCTACCTCCACATGGCAGCGTAGCTCAGATCGAGTATTTCTTCGATGCGGATCCGGGTCAGGGCTTGGCTACACAGGTCTATACCCGTAACAACGTGGATATCAACCAATTGATCAGCAGTGCTGCCGTCGATCCCGGTTTCCACCGCATCTATGTACGCGCAAAAAACTCCTCTGGGCTCTGGGGCCTGCCTCAGAACCACAGCTTCTATATTCCCCAGGCGGTGGAACCTTCCGAGCCCTATCAGAACATCACCCAGATCGAATACTTTGTGGGCACCGACCCTGGCTTTGGCAACGGAGTAGTGGTCAGCGTTACCCCCGGCTCCACTCTAAACCTGGATATTCCCAGCGACATGAGTGCTGTGGAGGACGGCCTTCAAACGCTGTATCTGCGCGCCAAAACGGCCAGCGGGGTCTGGGGCTTTCCGGCCAAAGTTTTATTTTCCAATGGAGTGCCGGCAAGTCTGAGCATCAATATAGTAGATGGGAGTGTCTTCATTACTTGGGAAGAGCTCTACGGGATCGATACCTACAAGGTCTATTCTGCCACCGAGCCCGGCGGAAGCTACCTTGAAGACAGCAGCGGGGTTTTCGGAGCAAGCTCCTGGACTGCTCCACAGAACCCAGCCAAAAGATTCTTTCGCGTCAGCTCCGTTTACGACGAGATCGAATAAAAGATAGATCATATCAATATTCAGTAGCAATAGCAGCTCTTTGGAGACTCATCTGGAGAGCTGTTTTTTTTAGGCTCCGTTTTCCTTGATCTTTCGAAGCCAAGCGTGGGCAGGATACTGGTCTTGCCATTTCCCGCCTTCCGGTTCGACTTGCTTTTAACGGGCGTTCGACTCGAGATGACTCGAAGATCTGAGTGATCTCGAGTCGAACACTTGTTAGAATCAAGTTCATCGCACAAGGGAGAGCTTGGCTTTTTACTATGATAAAGTTCTAAAACGGCATAAGATGGGCTATCGGGATTTTGAGCTTGACAGTTTTTGAATCCAGGTAAAGATTGTGAAAAGATCAATATGACTTGAAATACGCTGATGACAGACCCTATAACCAAACTCAATATCTTCAAAGGAGAGATATCATGCAAGTGCAAAAATTACTTGTGATCGTCCTCATCCTGAACCTGCTGCTACTCTTGCTATCAAGCTGCAGCAAGAAGACAACTGAGCCGGGTGAACCAGCTCAGAACTTTGTGCTCGTGAGAGGTGGTACCTTCTATAATGGTACAAATGACGTAACTATAAGTAGCTTCTATCTTGACAAACATGAACTCACTCAGGCAGATTATGAAGCGGTGATGGGGACCAATCCTGCCACGACAGAATACGGAATTGGCAGCGATCATCCCGTTTATTATGTCTCCTGGTTCAATGCCATTGAGTATTGCAATCGCCGCAGCTTACAGGAAGGCTTGACGCCGTGTTACGGGTATAGTGACGCTGGGAACGATCCTGATAGCTGGCCCGGTGACTGGGACATGGATTGGGCCAACCATAGCAAGGTAAGCTGCAACTGGGCAGCAAGGGGCTATCGTCTGCCCACGAATATGGAATGGATGTTTGCAGCCAAAGGTGGGACGAAGACACAAGATTATAGCTATAGCGGAAGCAATGACATAGACTTAGTGGCTTGGTATAGTGAAAACGATGATCCCAGAGGCCCAAAATCAGTAGGCACCAAAGCTTCCAATGAACTTGGTCTTTACGACATGACTGGCAACGTCTGGGAATGGGTTTGGGATATCTCCGATTTCAAGGCAGGTGATGCGCAGGACAATCCCCATGGAGCAGATAGCGGAAGTGACCGAGTGTTTCGCGGAGGCAGCTGGGACACCTATTATGAATATTGTCGTATTTCCTACTGGGCGCGCGATTCTCCTGATTTGGAGGAAAATGATATCGGCTTTCGTGTGGCCAGGATTGCACCTTGAACATAATGATTAATCATATATTTTTTCTTTAAAAGGAGGAAGACATGAAGAAAGTACTATTGTTTACTCTGCTGATAAGCATGCTAACACTTTGCAGCGGGCTCAGTTCCTATGGTGACAGCCCGGATTTTGTAATGGATACGATAGACCCCTACCTTGAACTGATCAGTCCCAATGGTGGAGAAAGCTGGTACATTGGCGATACCATTGCTATCCAGTGGAATGCCGTGGATACAAATCTGGGTCCGGATGGCATTGAGCTCTGGTACAGCCTGAATGGTGGGGTGGATTATGTCAGTATAGCCGAAGCTATTGCGAATTCAGGCAGCTATGCCTGGGAACTTCCGGCTAGCCAAAGCCTGAGAGGCAAAGTGCAGATTCAGGCCAGTGACACCTTTGGCAATAGCGCTTTAGTGAGCTCGCTAAGTCTTTTCAGCATCAGTTATGCCCCTCCGGCCATACCCGAAGGGCTCACAGTGGATATCTCAAATGGCGTGGATGCCTTGCTGAACTGGGAAGAGGTAACTCAGAGCATCCCACCCTACAATAACCCCATCATTCCGGATGGCTACATCATCCTCTACAATGAAAGCCCTTATGAGGATGATGAACACTTTTATTACTTCTTAGGACGCAGCTATACTACCCAATACACCCATTATGATGTGGCGGAATTTCGGGATCAGATGTTTTACAAGGTAAGTGCTTACAAGAATTATACACGGGAAGATATCCAGGCTTTGGAAGCTCTCCTGCAAGAAAGCAAGACGCAGCGCATCCCCTGGATAGAGGCCAAAGCTATCCTGAGGGGAGGCAAGCAATGAGATGCAATTTCGTAGTGCAGGACGCCGTTCCTGCAAAAGCTGGCTCCAAATCCCTAGTGCGGGATGCTATTCCTGCAAAAATAAAGCTTTACGTTCCGCAGGATCGGCGTCCTGCGCTACGAAGCACGGCGCTACTGCTGATCTTGATCATGTTTAGCTTCTCCCTTGGAGCAGAAACTGTCTGGCAACAGGGCTTTGAATCCAGCTCCAATGACAACTGGGATTTCACCCCCATTCCGGATCCAAAACCGAATCGCGCGGTATGGTGGGGGGCCACTGATCAAGCCTTGGGTGGTGCAGATGCCTACAGCGGAGATTGGTATTGGGGAAGCTGGAATCTGCAAAATGAGAGCCACGCTCTGGAGTTTGATAGCGTTCAGCTCAGTGCCGGCTACCTCTACACCTTAGACTTCTATTACTTTAGCAGTAGCCTGGATCCTGCCACAGAATACAGCCGCTACTCAATCGAATATGACTACGGTTATACTTGGACAAATTGGCAAAACCTGCAGCCGGATACCAATGCCTGGACACGTCTTAGCGTAGAGCTTCCTGCCCAGGCCAGCAGTGTAAGGCTCAGGGTGGAAGCTCTTTACGATGGCTTTAGCAAATATGCGCACTGGGATGCCTTCACTTTGCGCAGAACACTGGCTTCGCCTATGCCGCCTGATGTGTATAATGTCTCTGCTCTTCAGCGCAGGGATGGCAGCAAGATCGTGGATATTCACTATGATATCTTTGATGCCAATAACGATCCTGCCACAGTCTCGCTGCTGCTTTCAGTCAATAGTGGCGGCTCTTTTGATTATCAGCCCAATAGCGCCAATCTTGTCGGAGATATGGGAGATAGCATTGCCTCTGGCATAGCCAAACACATCATTTGGAATGCCGGGGCGGAAGGCATAGATTTTGATGATTCCACTTACCGCATCCGGGTTCTGGCGGAGGATCATACCGTCATGGGCACAGTGGCAGGCCCGGTTTTTAGTCCTGAAGGTGGCTCATCTTCGACGCCATATATCGTCAGCATCAGCTCTGCTACCCCAGGCGCCAGCATCTATTACAGCACAGATGGCAGCGATCCCGATGAAAGCTCTTTGCTCTATAACAATCCCATTACCATTGGCACTACTACCACCTTGAAAGCCAGGGCTTACAAAGAGCTGTGGCTTCCTTCTCCCCTTGCCACCGAGATCTATGGGATAGCGCCCGAAGGCTTTGTCTATGTCCCCGGCGGTACCTTCAGCATGGGAGATACCAGAGGGGAAGGGGAGAGCGATGAACTGCCCATTCACAGCGTAAGCCTGAGTCCTTTTTATATAAGCAAATACGAGGTGAAACAGTCAGAATATCTGGCTGTGATGGCAAACAATCCGGCTCAAGGTTTTGGATTCGGTGCTAACTATCCAGTGTATTTCGTTTCCTGGTATTCAGCGCTTAAATACTGCAATCTACGCAGCCTGAATGAGGGGCTCACCCCAGTCTATACCATCAGCGGATCCACGAATCCGAGCAATTGGGGAGCAGTACCCTCTCTCAACGATGTCACCTGGAATGCTGTGCTCTGCGCTTGGTCTGCTAATGGCTACCGTTTGCTTACCGAGGCGGAATGGGAATATGCGGCGCGGGGCGGTAGCAGCACTCCAGACTATATCTATAGCGGTTCAAATGCCATAAACGAGGTGGCTTGGTATCTTTCAAACTCCGGACAAAATGCTCACCCAGTCGGCACAAAAGCCCCTAATGCGCTTGGTCTTTATGACATGAGCGGAAATGTGTATGAATGGTGTTGGGACGAGCATGGCGCATATGGGAGCAGTGCTGTCAGCGATCCTCATGGCCCTGAAAGCAATACTGGCCGTTCCAGCCGTTTGAGGCGAGGCGGGTACTATGAGAGCCTCGCTACTTACTCCCGGATTCCATTTAGAGGGCACAACGATCCTGCCAGTGCCTATAGAGGCATCGGCTTCCGCGTGTGCAGATCAGGATTATAGTTTTTTAAAGAGGAATATTATGAAAAAACACAGATACTTTTCGAGCATCTTCATCTTGATGGTGCTATTGCTTGTGCTTTCAAGCTGCACCGAGGACTTGCCAAAGGTCGCGACTCCCGATTTCAATATCCCGGGTGGAGATTATACCAGTTTGCAGAGGATAAGCATCTCTTGCGCCACCGCAGGAGCCACTATCCACTATACCACCGATGGCAGCGATCCCACCTTCAGCTCGAGAGTTTACAGCGGCTATATCGACCTGTACAGCAATACCACGCTGAAAGCCAAAGCTTTCAAATCCGGCTGGGCCAGCAGCGATATAGCATCTGCTACCTACTCGATAGTTATCCTGGAGAATGTAGCGAATCCTACTTTTAATCCTCCCGGCGGGGATTATGTAACTGCGCAGAGCGTTTTCATGAATTGCGCCACCGCAGGGGCCACAATCCGCTATACTACAGATGGCGAAGAACCTATTGCCAGTTCGACAGTTTACAATGGCCCGATCAGTATCAACGGCTTCACCCGGCTTCAAGCCAGAGCTTTCAAAGCCGGCTGGAACGAAAGCGGCATCACGCAGGCTATCTACATAATCAGTGATACGCAAACAGTGGCCATGCCAGTATTCTATCCTCCGGGAGGGACTTATAATGCTGCGCAGAGTATCAACATCGTCTGCGCTACCGAAGGATCCACGATCCGCTATACCACCGATGGCAGCAATCCCACCCTGGCCTCTGCAGTTTATAATGGCGCTCTGGATATAAGACGCAACACCACGATAAAAGCCAAAGCTTTCAGATCCGGCTGGACGGACAGCGCCATGGCTACCGCCAGCTATACGATCAATGAACCGAATACTGTAGCGAATCCTACTTTCAGTCCCCTGGGCGGAACTCATTATGTGGCCCAGTCTGTGACCATTGATTGTGCCACCAGTGGAGCCACAATCCGCTATACCACAGATGGCACCGATCCCAATCAATACTCCACAGCCTATACCAGGCCCGTTTCTATTCTGCATGATACCACCCTGAAAGCCAGAGCCTACAAGTATCTGTACACATCCTCGGATATTGTCAGCGCAGAATATACCATAGTTCCTGCCGATTTTGTCCACATCCTGGGGGGTACCTTCACTATGGGGGATACCAGACAAGTGGGAGAGAACTCTGAACGTCCCACCCACAGCGTTACTTTAAGTTCTTATTACATGGATAGGTATGAGGTTACGCAGGCAGAATATTATGCCGTTATGGGTTATAATTCGGGTGTAGAATATGGATATGGGTCGAATTATCCCGCCTATTCTGTGTCCTGGTATTCTGCACTCAAGTTCTGCAATCTACGCAGTATAGCTGAAGAGCTCACTCCGGTCTATACGATCTCCGGCTCCACGGATCCGAATACTTGGGGAGGAATCCCTGCCACCAATAATGCCATCTGGAATGATGTAAGCTGCGATTGGGAGGCAAACGGCTATCGTCTGCCCACCGAAGCGGAGTGGGAATATGCCGCGCGTGGAGGCAGCAGTGAGCCAGACTATCTTTATAGCGGCACAGATGCCATCGATACCGTGGCCTGGTACACAGATAACGCCACCGGTTCAAAGCCAGTGGGCGGCAAAGCCCCTAATGCCCTGGGTATTTATGATATGAGCGGCAATGTGTATGAGTGGTGTTGGGACGTCTATGGCGCATACAGCAGCAGCCCTGCCACCAATCCCCATGGTCCCGCTAGCCAGACCAATCGCACAGACCGTGTGAGACGGGGCGGATATTGGGAGAGCAATGCCACTTTCTGCCGGAATTCTTTTCGAGGCTTCAACGATCCGGCCAGCGCCCTCAAGGGTATCGGTTTCAGGCTCTGCAGGACAGAATTATAGCTTTCCCTTTACAGGATATCGGCTTATATTATATAGTGAGAGTAGAGGTTTTAGCTAACTTGGCTATGATCTGTGCTGAAGATATTGCGGGATAAAGCGATATCCACATCTGCCACAAGCTGAACCCCCAAACAAGGAGATAGATATGCGAAACAAACTGATAATAATCGCACTTTTGAATGTGATGGCCACCTGTTTACTGATGGCCGGCACAATCGGGGACTATCGAAGCCCGATCACCGACTTCCCCTGGACGGAAAACTTTGGTACCAGCAGTTCGGACTGGATGCCCGAAGGCTTCACCCAGCGTCATGGCCTTTTCCCCAATCCCTCGGACACTACTCCGCAGTGGGAACAGAAAAGATGGTTGAATGGCACGGTTCCGGAGAACAAAGCTGCTGTGCTCAATATCTATGGCATGTTTCGCCAGGGCTGGCTGGTCTCGCCTCCCATCGATCTCTCCCAAGGTGATTATGAGCTCAATTTTGACCTCGCTTTTATGGATTGGAATACGAACGATCCACCCAGAGGGACGCAGGAGGATGACCGCTTTTTGGTGCTTGCCAGCAGCAATGCCCTGATGCACAGCCCCGTTTTGCTGAGGGAGTGGAACAACACCGGCTCCGAAGCCGTTCTGAACTACATTCCCACCTACGGCACCAATGTCACCATCTCGCTCAAAGGCCTGGTGGGTGTGGTCTATATCGGCTTTTATGGAGAATCCACCGTAAGTTCCAATGGCGATAACGATCTGATGATAGACAATCTCGAGATCAGAGCAGAGCCTGTGAGCAATGCGGATGATTCCCTGTCCCCTGCTGCCGATAGGCTGTTGGCGAACTATCCCAATCCCTTCCGGGAGCAGACTACCATCCACTATCAGCTCAAGGACAGCCAGCCGGTTAAGATCGAGATTTACAATCTCAAGGGGCAACTGGTGAGAGTATTGGTGGACGAAAGCAAGCCTGCCGGAAGCAATAGCGCCTTCTGGGATGGTAAGAATCAGGCGGGAGACCGGATGGCCTCAGGATACTATTATTACAAGATGCAGACGGGGAAATATAGCTCTACCGGTAAGATGATCCTGCTGAAGTAGGAAGCCTGGCAGCCGGTCAGTTCAGATAATTTTGGATGCCGCTCTCTTCGAGCAAAAGCTGTACCCGGCTATTCGATAGATCCATCTTGCCCAGTTCCTGGCTCTGAGCTTTGGCGCTCAGCTTTTGCACCTTGGCAGCCAGCGCGCGGATGGCGGTATAGGTCTCCTCTTCCAGATCGAAATCCAGAGTGCCGGCAAAACGGATGGCCCTGAGTATGCGCAAGGCATCTTCGGAGAAGACCAGTAGAGGGTCACGCAGGGTGCGAATCAATCTGCCTTCTAGGTCCATCTTCCCCTGTCCACAAGGATCCAGAATGTTCTCTGAAAAGAGCTCCAAATACAGGCTATTAATCGTGAAATCCCGACGCCAAACATCCTCAGCGATCGGACAATAGCGGATTCGCGGAAAGCGTCTGCCTTCTGTGTAAGTCTCACAGCGGGTTTGCACCAGATCGAGGCTGATCCCCTGCAGCTTCATGCGCACGGTGCCGAATCTGGGGAAAACTTCATAGCTCTGGAGCTCTAGCTTGTTTTGGAGGAATTTGCCCAGCTTCAGTCCGCCATAGCGCTTTTCTATGCAGAGGTCAAAGTCGGTGAAATCCTGCTTGCCCAAGAGCAGATCGCGTACCACTCCACCCACCAGATAGGTCTTGCCCACAAAATCGCTGCCTTTCAGCGCTGGGCGCAGGATGTCCAGGAAGGCTTCCAAGGTCATAGCAACTCAGCGATCACGGCATTTGAGATGAAGAGCGCAGCCTCCGAGAGACGGACATTGTCGCCATCATCCCTGATCAAGCCCAGGTACGAAAGCCGCTCCAGCTTGGCCTGACGTCCAGCTCTGAAATCCTGCCCAAAGCGGCTCTGGAACTCCTTGATCGACAGTCCTTTCATCAGCCGCAGGCGCATCATGATATAATCTGGGATAGCATCGGCCAGCGGGTCTTCATCGGCAAAAAGTTCGCCGGATCCCACTATCTGGGCATAGTCCTCCAAATCCGCAGGATGACAGTATCTGAGGCCCTTATAGTATCCGCAGGCTGAGGCTCCTAAGGCCAGGCAGTCATCGCCCTGCCAGTACAAAAGGTTGTGTCTGGATTCATGGCCGGGGCGGGCAAAGTTCGAGATCTCATATTGCGCAAAGCCAGCCTGAGTAGCCAGCTCCCGCATCCTGTAATACTGCTGTGCCAGGACATCATCCGCAGGCAGCAGACCGATATCCGGAGCCAAGGCGCTATCCTCATAGATCTCCAGCAGATAGCAGGAAATATGTTGCAGAGGAAGCTGTAGCAATGGCGCAAGTGCCAGATCCAGGTCCCCCAGATCACTACCCGGCAGGCCATAAATATAGTCGCCGGAGATATTGTCAAACCCGGCCTCTTGCAGGAGCTTCACTTTAGCCGGAATATCAGCGGCACGATGCTTGCGCTGCAGATAGGCAAGCTCTTCATCCCGCATGGATTGCAGACCCAAAGACAGGCGATTCACCGGAGTTTTGCGCAGCTCCTCTGCAAAGCTATCCGTAATCTGAATGGGATTGGTTTCCATAGTGATTTCGGCATTCACAGCCAAAGGCAGGCCAGAAAGCAGTTCAGAAATCTGCTGCGAGGTGAGTAGTGAAGGAGTTCCCCCACCAAAGTAAACTGTGGAGAGCTCGCCCAAGCCGCGTTTCAGATGGGCATTCTTCTCCGAAATCAGCAGCCGGAAATAGTCATCGCTGGCTTTCCGGCTGTATTTCTGCGTAAAAAAACTACAGTATCCACAGTGGCTCAAGCACCACGGGATGTGGATGTAGAGCCCTAACGGACGAACCTGAAGATCCTGTTCCACCGTATATGTGGGGCGTCATAAAGCTTATTGAATTCTATCCCACGAGACCAGAAGATCAGCCAGGGTGAGCCGGTAATATCGGTGCGGTCCAGAAATCCCCAATAGCGGCTATCTTCGCTCACATCGCGGTTGTCGCCCATCACAAAGTATTTCCCTTCAGGGACTTTGACGGGGCCGAACCAATCCCTGTTGTAGTGTTTCCGGCCTTCCGGGCCTTCCTCATCCACGCGATACGGTTCATACCAATCCAAAAGGCTGATCACCCCGATGTAATTTTCGGCAAAGCGGGAATCCTGCACCAGCCTGGGAGATTGCGGTGGACTGGGATAGGCCACGCCGTAGCATTCATAGCCGCGGTCAAATTCTTCGCCATTGAGATAGACGATCTTATCCTTGATTTCCACAATGTCTCCGGGCATGCCGATTACTCGTTTCACCACATTTCTGCGGGCATAATAGCTGACATGGAAAGCGGTGAGCGGAAACTTCGAAAAGGCATGCGCCTTATTGATATAGATGGGGTCGAAGATCTTGATAAATTGCTTCTCATATTCGGGATGTTCGGGAGTATTGGTCTCGATTTTGGGGTAGCGGAAGGTGACGATATCTTCGCGTTTGGGATCGGTAAAATAGTATTTTAGCTTGTTTGCCACCAAAAAGTCCCCGGTGAGCAGAGTTTGCTCCATCGAAGAAGAGGGAATCATGAAGTTTTGAAAGGTATAATTACGGATAATCATCGCCACCACAAAGGCAAAGAGGATGGCCTCCGTCCAGTCTTGCAGACCGGGTTTGCGCTTGTGAAACTTCTTATCTTCGGGCACGGGTGTGAGATTGGGCATATCGCCCAATTTATCTTTCTTGGTTTTGCTTAATTTCAGTCGTTCTTTCATGAATATACTTTTCCTTTGATGCAAAAGCTTTGTTTAGTACTACCAAGCTGAAAAGCTGGCTCTGCTGTCAAGCTGAAACTTCTTTCCTGCGCCTCATAATCTGCCAGGCGAGTCCTGCCAGCAGTGCCAATACGGTGAGCAGCAGACCGGCCAGGCTGAGTTTTACGCTGCGGCTGTAGCTTTTGGGCTGCAAGATCAGCTTTACGGTGTGTTGCCCAGCGGGGACACTGAGGCCGCGCAGGATGTAGTTTGTGGGCTGAATGGGGATTTCCACATCATCCAAATACGCCTTCCAGCCCGCAGGATAATAAACCTCGCTGAGCACCAAAAAGGCGTCTGTATCACTAATGTATTCATAGACCAGTTCATGCGCACCCGCCACAGCTTGCTTCACTCTGGCATCATTGGGAGGGCTAAAGCTTGCCACCGGGCTTTCCAAAATCGCCGTGGTAGCCGGATCAAAATCAGGATTCCACAAAGCAGCCAGAGCCTCTTCAGCACTGTCCACCACCTTGATATCTTGCACAAACCAGGCCCGCGGCAGATGCATCAGGTTTTCATAGATAGAGACGCGTCCATTGTAAAATACCGGGCGCAGATTCTGCAAAAAGGAGCCATAAGGCAGGGAATCCGGCACGATCACGTATTTGGTGGAGAGCATATTCAGCACGGGAGTGGGATTTTCCACTGGTATTTCCTGGAAGACACCTCTTAGATAGCGGATGAACTCCCCGTCTCTGCTGGAATCGCCAGTGATGGTCTTGAGGGCATCGTCGTAACGCTTCAGCTTTGCAGCAGAATAGCCATCGATGCTCTGGTGATAGTAGGCCCATTCCCCGGCCGGGCGGATTTGGTTTGTATTAAAGGGATAGATACGATAGTTGTCTTCATCTTTCAGTAGAAACACATCGTAATCCTGCTTTTGGAAGGTATCTGCACGGGCGCTGAGTGGCTTTAAGGTCTCTTTTCTGAGATGTTTGCCAGTATAGGGCCAGAGATCCCAAAAGACGATGAAAGTGAGGAGCAGAACAAAAATGGCTGGTTTGAGCTTTTTGATACTGGTGAGATAAACCATGCCAGCGCTGACGGCCAGAAACATCAGAGCCAGGAATCCGCTCTTCGAAAGAGCTTCCAGACGCACGGCTTTGAGCCCTTCCAATTGGCTGAGAGCATTGGCCTGCTGATAGCGTGCCTGCTCGGCAAGGGTGGTAAAAGAGAGGCCGGCGAAGATGCTTTTTGCAAAGAGCAGCCAGAGGATATAGATTCCGCCACAGACCCAGAAGATCCGGAAATAGCGCTTTTGCCAGACGGTATTACCGATATTGTCAATCACACTTTTCAGCCCCAGAGCAGCCAGGATCACAGCATTGAACTGCACGATAATCAAGGTCATAGATGGCACGCGGAATTTGTTGAACATGGGCAGATACTTGAAAAAGAGATCGGATAAAGCCGGCGTGGCACTGCCAAAACTCATCAGCGTAAAGATGAAGCTACTGACCCAGAGGAAGATGGCCAGGCCTTTTCTTTTGCCCCACAAAGCCAGCACGCCAAAGGCCAGGACTACGAGGCCAAAGTAGTTATAGACCTGTGTAAAGGGCATATATCCCCAATAGTTTTGATTGATTCCGCCCCAAAAATCCGGGATGATAAAGCCCAGAATCTCTTTTGGGTGGAAGCTCCAACCCTGGGCATAGGCTTTGTCCAAGCCTTCCGCTCCGCCCCGCATGGTGTATTGGCTGTATTCCATGGTGCTCAGGTAGGGATTCATCACTGCCAGCGCCGTGAGTCCCAAGGCCAGAATCAAGAGCAGAGTCCAGATGCCGAACTTCTTCAGATCCTTGGTTTTAATGCTTTCAATCAATTGATAGATCCAATACATGCCGATAAAAAGGTAGAGGTAGTAGGTGATTTGCGGGTGATTTTCCCGAAGCTGAGTGATCAGGAAGGTAGCCAAGAGCCCCAGTGAGAGCAGATCAGGCTTGTCTTTTAGTTTTAAAACTGCCCAGAATACCCAGGGAATATACATGATGGCGCGGAACTTCGTATTGTGTCCAATCTCCAAAAGTCCGGACCAGTGACAGGAAAAGACGAAGGCGATTGCGCCAAAAAAGCAGATCCAGGGGTCCATTTTCAGATGCCTGAGCAGGACAAAGATCCCCAGACCTCCGATGAACAGCAGGAAGATGCGCCAATTGATCACCTTATCCGTAAGGCGAGTGACTGACTCCAAAAAGGGATAACGATTCGGGAAAGAAATCATATAAGAGGGCATGCCGGAGAACATATTTTGGGTCCAGAGTGCCTTATCTTTGTGCTCGGCATTGTAATCCACAATGCTCTTGGAAGCGCCGCGCCATTGACTGATATCAGTGGGCTGGGGCTCCATATTCTGGTATGCTATGGGAAAATATAAAGCGCTAACGATGATAAAAAGCAGCGCAATGAAAATCCAAGGCAGGTATTTACTCGCGATCAGCGGCCTGGCGGTGATATCCGCAGTTTTGGGCAGGGGCCGCATTTTGGGGTTGACTTTTTTCTGGCTCATAAAATCCTCTGTCTATACTGATATTTGCGCCAAGATTATTTATTTGCCGCTATCGGTCAAGCAAAAAGGAGAGGATTGCAATGATCTTTGAATTTACCAAGAAAATCTATGGCTATGAATGCGATATCTATGGCCATATGAACAACGCCAATTACCTGATGATGTTGGAGGCCGCCCGCAGCGATGCCCTGGTGGAGATGGGTATGCCCATTACCCTGCTGCTGAAGATGAATATCCAGCTTTTTGTGCTGCGCTATGAGCTCGATTATCTCAAGGCTCTGGAGCTGGAGGATAAGGTCACGGTCAAAAGCTGGTTTTATGAGATCAATCGCCTCAAAGGCTTCTGGAAACAGGAAGTTTACGATTCCAAAGGTGATCTCTGTTTTGTGGCCAATTTCACGGTGGTGCATGCCAGTGAAGGCAAGGCTAAGAGGCTATCTCCAGAGGTCTTTGCGCGGCTGGAAAAGTTCCTGGAGAAAGAATAGGCAAATCATGGTGCCCTGTGGGATCATGCCTGATCTCCTGACCCTACCCTGTGCCATGGACGTGATCTTAAGGCGTTTTTAACTCGAGATGACTTGAGATTTCGAGTCATCTCGATGTGAAACTTCGCTAAAGCCGAATTCGGGGGAAGCGTGAGCGGGGGGCTTTTATCCGAAATGGCGTCCTCATGGGCTATCCAAAATATCGTAGCTATGGCACTCAATTCCTTGTGTGGTACTCTGTTGCTATCTGAACTTGACTGCAAACACATTTTCGCTACGGACCATGAAAGGCGTTGGAGTTCAATCCGGCTTCGATTATTTCAGTGTTAGCGATCATAACAGGCCGGAATGGACTTCAACAGCCGTCGACAACGTTTTCCACTGCCGCTTGAAGTCCGAAATGCCGCTAAGCTCATGGTAAATTGATAGTTATCTTAGGCACTTTGAACTCCAAGACTCACAGCTTTCATGTAAAAATACCGTAGCTACGGCACTTTTTAGGGCAAAGGGCCGATCATAGTGCAGATCAGCTATTCATTTAACCTATGGGTCTGTAGTCGAGGATCACGCTATCGAAATTACCAACTAAGCAGATTTGGGCAGGTGACAACTTTAATATTATGTCCCGCTCACAGATGAATGCAGTTCACATGATTGCTGTAACTATCAGTATTCGAAGGATATTTCAAATTTATTATTTGTTCCCGGCCAAACTCAGTTTAGATTGTAATCAGAAAAGCGTGATACTCGATTAATGGAAACGGTGAAATTGTGACACTAGAGAATAGTTGACTTGAAAAAGTGAATGCAGAGGGATATCTTTTTACAGACGCCTGATCTTCCACCACATGCTCAAAGTCGATAAATGCAATTCGTCATATATTTAAAATAAAGGAGAGCGAAGGAGAGAATCTGCAGGCAAAAGGAGAATAAAATGCGAACTGCATTATTTATGGCCTTACTTTTATTATGTTTTGCGCCGATTTCAGCCAATCTGGTTGAAAATCAGCCTACTGAATATATTCAACCCAATGGCGCCAAACTATCTTTGCTGGTGAGCGGAGATGAATACTATCACCGGGTTCATGACGAAAACGACTATACCATCCTGCTGCATCCTGAGACGGGTTATGCCGTTTATGCAGTACCGGATGGACGCTCGATAGCAGCTTCCAATTACGTGGTAGGAACGGTAGATCCCGCCACCCTGGGCATCCAGCCCAGGCTATTCTTATACGATGAAAGCATCAAAGAGCGCTTTCAGGAGCAATTGCAAAATGCCAATAGCGGAAATCGCGCTTCCCCGACCGGTTCTTTCAACAATATCGTGGTTTTTGTGAGATTTTCTGACCAAACGGAATTCCCTGCTTCTACCCCCATTGCCACGTATAACAATTTATTCAATTCCACTACACAGCAATCTCTGGCGGACTATTATGATGAAGTTTCGCAGGGGCAACTGGATATAAACTCCTATCTCTACAGTGCCAGCGGGGCTAATGTCGTTTCGATCCAGGTGAGCAACGACCGGGAATATTACAGCCCTTACAATGCTACGAGCAATCCTGATGGCTATGAGAATGTTACCCAAAGGAATGCTCGCGAAAGCGCTTTGATCGGGGAACTCTGCGCTTTGCTGGATCCCCTCGTCCCCAGCAGCATCGATCTGGATACTGATGATGACAATATCAACGACGCGCTAACCTTTATCTTCAGAGGTTCTACGGATAGCTGGGGTGACTTACTCTGGTCTTCCAATGTCTCTTGGAGTGGTTCACAGGGTACTATCAATGGAGTCCCGGTCCGGCGCTATACCAAGAACTTTGAGGCAGGTCTTGAAACCAGCGTGATCTGTCATGAGATGGGGCACATGATCGGATTTCCCGATCTGTATCATTATTCCCTCGATGGCCTCCATCCGGTGAGACAATGGAGCTTGATGGCAAACGACAACAACCAGCACCAAACCACCTATGAAAAATGGAAATATGGAACCTGGTTCCCCACCATTCCCACGATCACACCTTCTGCCACACCCACAACTTATACCCTGACGGCGATCGACCAGAATCCTTATTCCTGTTACAAGATCGCTTCCAGCGAACCGAATCAATATTACATGCTGGAGTATCGCAGAGATACGGGACGCTATGAATCTGGCATTCCAGCCTCGGGACTGATCATCTATAGGGTGATGAGCAGCTTTGGGGGCTCACCGGTAACTGGCAATAGGAATGGTCCGCCCGACGAGATCTACATCTATCGCCCCAACGGTACCATCACGGTAAATGGAGTGATCAATAACGCCAACTATTCTTCCACCGTGAACCGCGATGCCATCTACGACAGCACCAACCCCGAGCCCTGGCTTTATTCGAGCTCCAATACTTCTCTGGACGGCAGCCTGGTGATCACAGATATTGGAGAATCCGGAGGCACGAGCATCACTTTCAAGGTTCGCAATTCCGCTCCAAATGTATGGAACGGCAGCGTCAGCAATGCTTGGAATACAGCCTCCAATTGGAGCCTAAACTCCGTGCCCACCAATAACCAGTATGTAGAGATTCCCAATGGACTACCAAACTTCCCTGTGGTTTCGACCTCCACGGCCACCTGTAAAGATCTGACCGTCAAGCCCGGCGCCTACTTTACGATTAGCGTGGGAACCCTCAGGGTGATCACAGATGTCCATATTCACGGGCTGCTGGCGATGAACGACGACGCAGGTAAACTGTATGTGGGGGACGATCTCTTCTTCCATTCCGGATCAAGCACATATTTTGCCGGACAAGGACAGGTCTATGTGACCGGCGACGTCGAGTTTCTGTCTGGCAGCCACGTGGAGATGCACGTTGGTTATCTGGAATTTATTGGAACCAGCCCCTCCTATCTGCGTTGCTACCAAGCTACAAGCATCAATCATCTGCGCTCCAATAAAACCGGCTCCGGCATCGCCATCAGCAGTGACAGCACTGCACCCCTTACGATCAACGGCGATTTCTGGACTTATGCCGGCAGCACCAGTGGCCATTATTCTTCACAGAAAATAGTCATTATGGGCACCCTCATATCCTTTTCCGGAGCTTTGGTCACCTTTAGCAGCGGGACACTTAGTTTTGAGGGCGCTCAAGATTCCGGCCTCTTCTTGGTGGATACCGGTAACTATGTTAACGATCTCAAAATCAACAAAAACGGCAGCGGCACAGTGTTGCTGAGCGCTACTGCCGCTGAGGTCAGGGGCACTCTCACCATCCAGTCCGGGGTCTTCAATTCAGCTTCAAACACCATAATCCTGGGTGGAAGCTGGATAAACAACGTTGGTCCCACCGCCTTCATTGAAGGCACCGGAACCGTGATCCTGAATGGGTCAGGACATCAGTATATGAATTATTCTGAAGTCTTTAACGCCTTGGTTATCGACAAAAGTGGCGGTGCCTTGAGAGTAAACAGTGCTTCCGCTAATGTGATCTGCAACAGCTACACCTGGATGGGGGGAGCAGTGGATGTATTGAATGGTACTTTCACTGCAAACGATCTCGCTCAGCCTGGGATCTATGGAAACTTCTACGTCAATTCGGGCGGCACCATCAATCTCACCCAGGGTTCTGATCAATGGACCGATCTCAACGGCCACCTCTATCTGAACGGGGGTGGGACGATTAACGTCTATGGTGGTATCGGCGATTCCTATGTGGCTTATTCTTATGCTGGCGGGATCACCATGGATAGTGGAAATCTATGGTTCCATGATGGCGGCCTCTACTTTGCCAATCGTCCCTTTGATCTCACTCTCGCTGTGACTGGTGGCACTATTCATGCCAACGGCTCTTTCTCCGATCACCGTGGGGGCCTCATCTTCAGTTCCGGGACAGTCGTCCTCGAGGGCCCCGGAGCGAACGCAGTAACCTTGGGAGCTGGCTCCAGATTCTATAATCTTGCCATCGACAAAGCCGGCGCGCCAGCCGCAAAAAGTCCGCAAGAACCACAGACCATCAGTTACCGCGGCCGCAGCTGGACACGAGATCTCAGGGAGAACTCCATCACGGCCAATACTAATCTACAGATCAATGGAAGCCTTACCATCCAGAGCGGGACCTTCGATGTGAATTCCCAAACCATCACCGTCTATAATGACCTGGAGATCTGGGGGACTGTGAAAATGATTACTGCCGGGGTGCTGGACGTTGATGGTGATATCATTTGGGAAAATACATCCAGCTCTAATGTGAGTGCTGGGGTTATCTATTGCGGTGGTAGCTGGCTCTTTGCAAATGGCTGCGAGGTTGATCTCACCGGCAGTACCACCCGCATTGACAGCTATTATGGTGGTAGTCTGAAAAGTAGCTCCCCCACCGCCAGATTTGGCAATCTGGAAATCTATGGCACGGAGGAAGACCCTGAAACGCACTTTAATTACGGTTTGGATCCCGGCATTTTGTTGGTGAACGAGAATCTGACGGTTTATGGTGAAAACACCCTGAATCTGCGCGAAAGCGATTGCACAGTATCAGGGGACAGCATCATTAACGAAACCGGAACCATCCAATTGGGTGCTGGTGGTACGTTCACCATCGCTGGAGATCTTGAGCTTCATGGCAGCCTGATCACCGGCCCCGGAACTGCCCTCGTGCATGGTTTATTCCAGACCTACAGCTCCGGCTCTCTGCTTGTGGATCAGGGCGTGTTCAAAAACAATGCCCCCTGGGCAGCACCTTATGTGGTGGATCTCGCCGGAGCAGTGAACATCACGAACGGAGTGTTTCAGATCAGCTATAAAACGCTGAACATGCTGTCTCATGCGAACCGGACCTTCTACAATGCCCAGGTTAAAGTAGGAAAGGGATTCTCAGCGATTGCCAATGGATCTTACCATCCCACCGGTGACAGCGGAGGATTATACCAGGTCGGTACGGGCGATCCCACCCTCAAAGTAACGGGTGGCAACTACCTCACAAACTACTATGTCCAGAAAAACTCCGATTCAGACACTGTCTATCTGCAGGATGATATCAGCATTACCGGCAATATTACCATCACAAGCGGTAAAATAACCGCCAATCATCACACTATGGCGGTAGGTGGCGACATCGGTGTCTATGGCTCTCTCATCCTGACATTAGACTCGGTGTTGAAGATATCAAATGGCAAAAGCATCTCCATCTACAACCGCGGCGTCTTCTTTGCACTGGGTACTGGGACTCGGGGAATCCTGGTGACCCGCAATCAGGTTTACGGCAGCTATGGCTTCAATGTGGAAAGTGGAGGCACCATCAGCGCGGCCTACACTACCTTCAAGTATATGAACAGCGATGGAGTGAACGTCAAAAACGGAGCCACGGTAGATCTTGCCCACGCCTTCGACTATTGCAGCTTCCAGAATGGAGCGACCTCCAGCAAACTGCTGACTGTAAACAATAGCCAAGACATCACTATCGACCACGCCTCCTTCCCTATTCTTGGCGCTTCCGGATCCTATAATCTGTCCAAGACCCAGAATCAGGGCACAGTAACCCTCACCAATTCTAGCGGTGATTTTAGCGGTGCTGCTTATGAATGGGATCCCAATAACCGGATATTCTGGGGCGGCGAAAGTGCTGCACCGATCACGGATCTCCAGATCGAAGTACTGGGAGCTGCTAACATCCGCCTCTGGTGGAGCTACGCAGGTCCCTTCACCCAGTTCAGGATCTATTCCAGTGATACGCCGGACGGCACCTTCACCCTGAAAGCAAGCACAGATAATATGTACTGGGTGGGCGCTTCTGCCAATCCCCGTGCCTTTTACAAGGTAGCAGTGGTGGCACCGTAAACTAAGATCAGAACAGCAAGTCTGCGGAGGGTCCGGATCTCCGGGCCCTCCTTCTATATCGTGCCGAACAGCGTTCATAAGATAGTTGTAAATATCAGCATACAAAGAGACTGACTTTGATGGTCTGGTTTGATGAAAAACGCAGAAAATCCCAAATTGAACTTGTTCTATGCCCAAATCTGCTTAGATTGTGTCTGGGAAACTGTGATACCTGATATCAAGAAACGATGAAATAGTGATACACAGAAATAGTCTATCCCAAAAAATGAATGTATAGGAATGTCCTTTCTCAGAGATCTGATATTCCAAGCAATGCTTAAAAATGATAAACGTATTTCGTAATATATTGAAAATTGAGGAGAGCGAAGGAGAGAATCTGCAGGCAAAAGGAGAATGAGATGCGAACTGCATTATTCGTAACCTTACTGTTATTATGTTTTGTGCCGATTTCAGCCAATCTGGTTGAAAATCAGCCTACTGAATATATTCAGCCCAATGGCGCCAAGCTATCCCTGCTGGTGAGCGGAGATGAATACTATCACCGGGTTCATGACGAAAAGGGATATACCATCCTGCTGCATCCTGAGACGGGTTATGCCGTTTATGCGGTGCCGGATGGACGTTCGATAGCAGCTTCGGATTACGTGGTGGGCACAGTGGATCCTGCCGCCCTGGGCATTCAGCCCAATCTATTTTTATACGATGAAAGCATCAAAGAGCGCTTTCAAGAACAATTGCGAAACGTCAATAACGGGAATCGTGGTTCTCCGACCGGCACTTTGAACAATATCGTGGCTTTTGTGAGGTTTTTTGACCAAACGGAATTTCCCAGCTCTACCTCCTTTGCCACGTACAACAATCTATTCAATTCTACTACACAGCAGTCTCTGGCAGACTATTATGATGAGGTTTCGCAGGGGCAGCTGGATATAAACACTTTTCTCTATCGTGCCAGCGGGGCTAATGTACTTTCGCTCCGGGTGAGCCACAGCCGGGGATATTACAGCCCTTTCAATGTCGTCACCAATCCTGGTGGCTATGTAGATTCAAGCCAAAGGAATGCTCGCGAATTCGCTTTGATGGGGGAACTCATCGGCTTGCTGGATCCCCTCGTCCCGAACAGCATCAATCTAGATAATGATAATGACAACATCGTAGATGCGCTGACCTTTATTTTCAGAGGTGCGACGGATAGCTGGGGCGACTTACTCTGGTCTGCCAATACTACTTGGACCGGGTCACTGGGTACGATCAATGGTGTCTCGGTCCGGCGCTACACCAAGAACTTTGAGGGAGGGCTCGCCACCAGCGTGATCTGCCACGAGATGGGACACATGATCGGATTTCCTGATCTTTATCATTATGTAAACGATGGTAATACCCCCGTGGGATTGTGGAGCTTGATGGCAAGCGATAGGGCCCAGCATCAAACTACCTATGAAAAATGGAAATACGGAACCTGGTTCTCGACCATCCCCACGATCTTACCCAATGCGACGCCCACCCAATATACCCTGGCGGCGATCGATCAGAATCCCTATGCCAGTTACAGGATTGCTTCCACCCAGCCGAATCAGTATTATGTGCTGGAGTATAGGAGGGATACCGGACGCTATGAATCGGGCATCCCAGCCTCCGGATTGATCATCTATCGGGTGATTACCAGCTTTGGCGGCTCACCGGTAGGGGGCAACAAGGATGGGCCACCCGACGAGATCTACGTCTATCGCCCAGGGGGGACCATTGCGGCAAATGGGGTGATCAATAACGCCAATTTTGCCTCCAATGTGAACCGTGGTGCTATTTACAACCAAACCAATCCCAAGCCCTGGCTCTATTCAAACTCCAGCACCTCCCTGGACGGCAATCTGGTGATTACGGATATTGGAGCCGCTGGAAACCCCAGCATTACCTTTACTGTGCGCAATACCGCTCCAAATGTGTGGGATGGCAGCAGCAGCACGGCTTGGGCTACAGCCGCCAATTGGAGCCTGAACTCCGTGCCTACCTCTGGCCAATATGTAGAGATTCCGGGTGGATTGGTAAGAAACCCTATGGTTTCCACCACCACGGCCACCTGTAAAAATCTGACTGTCAAGCCCGGTGGCTCCATCACCATTGGTGCAGGAACTTTGAATGTGCTGGTAGATGCCGATATTCACGGGGTGCTGGTGATGAATGACGACTATGCGAAATTGCGTGTAGGTGCAGATCTATTTTTCCGGTCTGGATCCAGTACCAATATTAGTGCCTTCAGCGCGCAGATCTATGTGGCCAGCGACGTGGAATTTCATAACGGCAGCAATGTGGACATGAACAACGGCTATCTGGAATTTTACGGAACCAGCCCTTCCTACATCCGCTGCTTTGACACGACCTCAATTAATAATCTGCGCTCCAACAAAACCGGCTCCACCTTCGGCTTCAGCAGTCAGAATACTGAGCCGCTCACGATAAATGGCGGTTTCTGGACTTATGACGGCAGCACCAGCGTCCACTACTATACGGGAGCCACAATTCTGAAGGGCAGCCTCAATTCCTATACCGGAGGCCTGGTCACATTCGGCAGCGGAACCCTGAGTTTTGAGGGTAGCAGCGCTGCTGTGCTTAATTTCCAGGACAGTGGCAACTATCTGAACGATCTCAAAATAAACAAAACCGCCGGCACCGTGACCCTATCCGCAGATGCCGAGGTCCTGGGCAACCTCTACATCAATTCCGGGACGCTCAATTCCGGCTCAAAGACCTTGAAAATGGGTGGAAACTGGAGAAACTATGTGGGCCCCGCAGCCTTTGTAGAAGGCACTGGAACCGTGATCTTGAATGGATCAGCACATCAGTATTTTGATAACTCTGAGACCTTCAACAACCTGGTTATAAACAAAAGTGGCGGTGCTTTGAGGGTAAGCGGCACCTACACAACTGTGACTTGCAATAGCTATACCTGGACAGCCGGAGCGGTGGATGTGCTGAGTGGTACCTTCACCGCCCTTGATCTCTCTCAAGACGGGATCTGGGGGAACTTCTACGTGAATCCCAATGGCATCATCAATCTCACCCAGGATTCCGCTCAATGGACCGATCTCAATGGCCACTTCTATCTGAACAATGGCGGCACCATCAACGTCTATGGCGGTATAGGCGATTCCTATGTGGCCTATTCTGCTGTGGCGGGGATCACCATGAGCGGTGGAGATGTCTGGTTCCACAATGGCGGCCTCTACTTTGCCAATCGTCCCTTTGATCTCACCCTTGCTGTGACCGGTGGCACCATTCATGCCAAGGGCTCCTTCTCCGACTACCGCGGAGGCCTTGTCTTTGGTTCCGGGACAGTCGCCCTCTTCGGCCCGGGAGCGAACTCAGTGGTCTTGGGAACCGCCTCCAGATTCTATAATCTTTCTATCGAAAAGGAAGGCCTGCCAGCCGCAAAAGGACAGCAGGAACCACAGATCATCAGCTACCGAGACCGGACCTGGACACGGGATCTGAGAGATAACTCCATCACGGCCATTAGCAATCTGCAGATCAATGGAAGCCTGATCATCCAGAGCGGGACCTTCGATGTGAACTCAAAGACCATCACCGTCTATAATGACCTGGATATCTGGGGGAACGTGAAAATGATCACTGCCGGAGTGCTGGATATCGATGATGATGTAAATTGGATGAATACATCCAGCTCCAATGTGAGTGCCGGGACCATCTATTGCAGAGGAAACTGGCTTTTTGATTTTGGCAGCGATGTCGATCTCACGGGTAGCACCACCAGCATTTCCAACTATTATGGTGGTGATCTGACCAATAATACCACCACCGCACAATTCGGCAATCTGGAGATCCACGGCACCGATGAATACCCGGAGACGGACTATCTCTATGGCATGGATGGCAGCGTCTTGCTGGTGAACGGGAATCTTACGGTTTATGCTGAAAATACCCTGAATCTGAACGAAGGCGAATGCGAGGTATCAGGCCTTCTCACCATCAACGAAACCGGGATCCTCAATGTGGGAGATGGCGGCACCATCACCATAGATGGCAATCTTGAGCTGCATGGCAGCCTGGTTACCGGACCCGGAACCGCCATCGTGCATGGTGTATTCAATACTTACCCCACCGGATCTCTGAGTGTGAATCAAGGTGCATTCACAAACGATGCACCCTGGGCAGCGCCTTATGTGGTGTACCTTTCCGGAGCGGTAAACATCACTGCCGGCACCTTTGAGATCACCAATAAATCGCTAACCATCCTGTCTCATGCCACCAGGGTATTCCACGATGCTTTCATCATGGTGGGAAGAGGATTCTCTGTAACTAGCGCAGGAGCTTACCAGCCTACCGGCACCAACGGAGGATTGTACCAGATCGGTACGGGTGCCCCTACCCTCCAGGTAACGGCTAGCAACTACCTGACGAATTACTATATCCAGAAAGATAACAATACAGACACGGTCTATCTGCAGGATGACATCTATATCTCCGGCAATTTCACCATCACCTACGGAGTCTTGTACACCGATGGTCACTCTGTGACGGCAGGTGGCAACATCGCTGTCCATGGCAGCCTCTATCTTTCCTCGAATTCGGCGCTGAGAATAGACGGTGGCAAAAACATCTCCATCTACAGTGGCGGGCTATTTTATGCAACTGGCACAGAGCTTGGGGAAATTCTGCTGACCCGCAGAGGAATAGACGGCAGCTATGGATTCAACGTGGAAAGCGGAGGCACCATCAGCGCAGAGTATACCAGATTCGAATATATGAGCAGTAATGGAGTGAACGTCAAAGACGGAGCACTGGTGGATCCTATCCGCTCTTTCAACTATTGCACATTCCGCAATTTGGCCTATGCCAGTAAACTGCTAACCATAAACAATGCCCAAAATGTCGTCATCGACCATGCCTCCTTCCCATATGTAGGTCTCTACGGATCCGCCAATGTGAACAAGACTTTGGATCAAGGAACGGTGACCCTGACGAACTTCAGTGGTGATTTTAGCGGTGCTGCCTATGAAATGGATACCTATAACAGGATATCCTGGGGTACCGGAACTGTGCCAACCATCACGGATCTTCATATCGAAACACAGGCGCCCAATAGCATCCGGCTTTGGTGGACCTATGCCGGGGCCTACACCCAGTTCAAGATCTATTCCAGTGATACGCCGGATGGAACCTTCACCCTGAAAGCCAGCACCAATAACATGTACTGGGTGGGAGCTTCTACAAGCCCCCGCGCCTTCTATAAGGTAGCGGTGGTGGCGCCCTAAACCAGAAGATAGATCCTTAGTAAGTGGAGGGCCTGGATTTCCGGGCCCTCCTTTTAGACTATGCCAAATACCATGCCAAAGATGGCCGCGACGATCAGCATCATAAAAGGGCTGAGCTTGAAGATCCAGGTTGCCAAAAAGCAGGAAACGAAGATGCCTACCGAGTACCAATCCTTGACAGCATGTCCCAAAATCATGACCAAAGCCGCAGCGATCAGCCCTACGGACAGCAGTCTCAGGCGTTTGAAGATCTGCTGAAACCACGGCAATTTCTTCAGCTTCAGGTAGCTCACCGTGATGGCAAACATGATCAAAAGAGAGGGTAGAATCACACCCAAGGTGCAGAGCAGAGAGCCTCCGATACCGGCTTTTTTATAACCGATGAAGGTAGCGGCGTTGATGGCTATTGGCCCGGGCGTCATCTGTGAAATAGCTACAATCTCCACGAATTCCGCTTCCGTAATCCAGGCGTTTTTGAGCACAACTTCCTGCTGGATCATCGCCAGAATAGCATAGCCGCCGCCAAAGCTGAAAAGCCCGATCTTGAAGAAGGTGAAGATCATATTGAGATAGATCATCGGCGCGATTCCCAGATGGCATAGAGGATGGTGATCAGGATCAGATAGACGGGGGTGATATGCAGCAGCCCCACCAGGATGGCGATGGCGAGCGGGAACCAGGCGTTTTTCAGAGTCATGCCGCTCTTTTGGGCCATGTTGATCAAGGGGACGGCGATGAGGGCGACCACGGCAGGCTTGAGCGCTGTGAAAGCCCGTTGCACCAGCGCTTGCTCTGCATAACGCTGAAAGAGCATAGCGATGGCCAATATCGAGATTGTGGAAGGCAGGATCGTGCCCAAAACCGCTACCAGCATGCCGATCTTGCCGCGCACATGATATCCGGCATAGATGCTGATATTCACGGCAATAGGTCCGGGACAGGTCTGGGCAGCAGCGATGCCATCCAGAAATTCCTCTTCGCTGATCCAGCCCTGGCGTTCACAGACCTCACGTTTGATCATCGGAATCATGGCATAACCGCCTCCGATGGTGAAGGCTCCGATCTTCAGGAAAGTGAGGAATATCTTGAGTAGCATAGCTTCAGGCTTCGCGGATCAGCTTGATCAGAGCGGGGAGCAGCTCTGCTTCCGGCAGTTTGGCTACGATCTCGCCTTTGGCAAAGAGCAGTCCTTCTTTGTTGCCGCCGGCGATGCCAAAATCCGCTTCTCTGGCTTCACCCGGGCCATTTACAACGCAACCCATCACAGCGATGGTAAGTTCCCTGTTGGCAAATTCTTGCAGCGCCTCATCCACCTGTTTTGCCAGCGAAATGAGATCGATGCGGGTGCGTCCGCAGGTGGGGCAAGACACGATGTTCAGCCCTTTCCGCAGGCCCAGATCCACCAGGATTTGGCGGGCTACATAGACCTCTTTGACGGGATCATCTGTCAGCGAGACGCGGATGGTATCGCCGATGCCTTCTTCCAGGAGGATGCCCAGGCCGATGGCGCTTTTGATGCTGCCCGAGAGCAGGGTGCCAGCTTCGGTGACGCCCAGATGCAAGGGGTATTGGCAGCGGCGGGAAAGCTCTCTGTAACAGGCTAACATGAGCGGGACATTGGAGGCTTTGGCCGAAATCTTGATCTCATAATAGCCCAGGTCCTCCAGAATCTTGACATGAGAAAGCGCCGCTTCCACCATAGCCTGCTGTCCGTGTCCGTATTTCGCCAGAAGGTCTTTGGGCAGCGAGCCGCTATTGACTCCGATGCGGATGGGGATCATGCGCTCTTTGGCGGCAGAGACCAGGCTGGCTACACCTTGTTTGGAGCCGATATTGCCGGGGTTGATCCGTAGGCCATCAATGCCGTTTTCGATGGCGGCAATGGCCAGCTTGTGATCAAAATGGATGTCTGCCACCAAGGGGACGCCGGCGATCTCTTTCAAAGGCTTAATCGCCTGTGCATCTTCGAGATCCATCACCGAAAAGCGGATAATCTCACAGCCTGCGGAGACGAGCTGCCGGATCTGCTGAGAGGCCCTGGGCAGATCGCTGGTCTTCACAGAAAGCATACTTTGGATGGATACGGGGGCAGTGCCACCGATCTGGACTTCACCCAAGTGCATAGGACGGGTAGGTTTGCGGATAATCTCATTCATAAGAGCAAGCTCTTTTGGTAAGGGAGATTTGTCAATCGAAGTTTTAGGTTTAGGAGGTTTAGAGGGTTGAGAGAGTTTAGAAGGTTTTCCCGTAGTGCTTACCGAGCCTGCAATACACCTCACTAAACCCTCCATCACAAAGAAAACCGCAGGTTGCAAACAACCTGCGGTTCTGAATAATCAAGCAAAAGCTTTTAGAATTGGTATCCCAGGCTAAACATCCAGGTGCGGAATTTGCCTTCAACTTCGTGATCTTCTACGTCCTTCATTATGTTGGTAAGGCCAAGATCATAGCGGACTCCCAAGACAAAATGCTCTGCCAGAACCACATCAGTGCCAAAAACTAAGCCCCAGACTACTGAATTGGCATCATCTTTCACATCAAGTTCTATCGATCTATCAGAGCTGTCCAATTCCACATTTGCAGCCAATAAATATCCAGCTTCCCCACCAATATAGGGTTGGATTTTCACTGTGTCCATAGCATAGCTGTATTTCGCTTGCAGGGACAAATCCAGATAATCGTATGTGTAGTCAATTGTTTTCTCGGCTCCCTTCCTGCTGTAAAGCAGTTCTAGCTGAACAAGATAGAATTGATCAACCGTGTATTGCATAAAGCCACCGGCATGGAAAGCCAGCTTGGAATCCAAGTTCCCTTCGTCTATATTCGCATAGTTCAATCCGGCCTTTAGCCCGTAAATTGGCTGTGCATAAGCTACGCAGGCCACCATAATCATTGCAATTACTAATAAGATCATCCGTTTCATATTCGTTCCTTCTTTATTGTGATATTTCCTCTTCATGATGCCCTGCCCAGTAGCTCAATTGCTCTTAAGGCGCACAGCATCAATCCCAAGATCTCCCAATTATGCTTGCTTGCAAGATTTGTCAAGTGCAAAAATCCACAGGCTTTCCTCCATATTAAAAATCCCCTAGTTTAGAGAGAGGGTTCCCCGTAGTGGCGGATTCCCGTTCCGCCTACAAAACCTCTTACCACGCTTTACTTTCCACGTTTTATCAGAGCTTGATTTTAAGGTGCTTTTTGTTTTGTCCTTCAGCCTTCCCAAGCAGAAACGAGCAGTCTGCTGGATTGCAGACGTCCCGTCTGCAAGAGCACGGTACGTGCTCACTTTTCAGCCTTATTCCCTTGCTGTCAGACCCGCTCTCTTCTTTTGTGGCCTACTCCCCTGTTATCAAGGCCTCCAGCCTTGTTCGACACGAGACGTATCGAATCCAGCAAAAGAAAGACCCGGACTGCTGATCCGGGTCTTAATGATATATCAGTCTAAATGATTATTTTACGATTATTATACTATCCTCAGTTTCGATGATCTCTACACCATCTTCCACAGGACTTTGCTCTATCACCTGCACTTCTGCGATCACCGGAGGTTTGGGCGTGTACAGCGCTTCAATCCTGGGTGAGTATGCCACTATAAAGCCGCCAAAGACGATGGAGACCATGCTCATCAGTTTGATCAGAATATTGATGCAGGGCCCGGCTGTATCTTTGAAAGGATCGCCTACCGTATCGCCCACGATGGTGGCTTTGTGCACGGCAGAACCGGGGCCTCCGGCTTCGCCTGTCTCTACATATTTCTTGGCATTATCCCAAGCGCCGCCAGCATTGTTCATAAACACGGCAGTTACAAAACCGGTGGTGAGGCCGCCAATCAAGAGGCCCAATACTCCGGCCACGCCAAAGACGAGACCTACTATCACGGGGGTCAGGATGCCGATGATGGAAGGCAGAATCATCTGCTGTTGGGCTCCCACAGTGGAGATCTTCACGCAGCGGGCATAATCCGGCTTGGTGATGCCTTGCAGGATGCCTGGCATGGTGGTAAATTGCCTGCGCACCTCTTTTACCATGAGTCCGGCTGCTTTACCCACAGCCTTGATGGTGAGTGCCGAGAAGACATAGACCACCATGGCACCGATGAAGATGCCGAGTAAAAATTTGGGGTTGAGCGGATTAACCTGGTAATAGGATATAAACTGGCCGAGGCTGGCCTTGGAGACTTCCACTGTTTCGCTGACTGTACCATAGTTGATATCCAGGGTGGCCACGATGCCGAGTTTGTGATCCAGCATGATCAGTCCATCCCGCACTTTTTCCAGATAGGCAGCCAAAAGCGCCATGGCAGTAAGTGCAGCAGAGCCGATGGCAAAGCCTTTTCCGATCGCCGCAGTGGTATTTCCCACGGCATCCAGGGTGTCTGTGCGTTCGCGCACTTCTTTGGGTAGATAGGACATCTGAGCGTTGCCACCAGCGTTATCGGCAATGGGGCCAAAGGCATCCATAGCCAGGGTTACACCCAAAGTGGCCAGCATGCCCACCGCGCCAAAACCGATGCCGTATAGTCCCAATTCCACGTGTTGAAATCCACCGGAAAGCACAAAGGCAGTGATGATGGAAGTAGCAATGATGAGCACCGGCATGGCCGTGGAAAGCATACCCACACTGATCCCTTCCAGGATCACGGTGGCAGAGCCATATTCACCTTGTTTCACTATATTGCGCGTGGCGGAATAGGAATGCGAAGTCCAAAGTTCGGTGGTATGGCCGATCAAAATTCCGGCCACCAGTCCCACCACGGAGGACATAAAGATGCCCAGATACATATCCGGGGGCAGCAAGGCTCTGCAGACAAAGAAGGAAGCCACTGCGATCAAGAAAGAGCTCAGATAAACGCTTTTGTTCAGTGCGAGCATCAGCTCTTTCATGCCGGCATTTTCTTTGGTGGAGACGATGAAGATGCCGAAGATGGAGAGTAGTGCGCCGATTCCGGCCAGGATCAAAGGGGCCGAGATGAAATTGAACATATAGTCATGCATAGCAGGACTATGCACAGACATTTGCAAGACCGCACTCATACCCAAGGCGGCGGTGGCCAGGATGCTCCCGGCATAAGATTCATAGAGGTCTGCACCCATACCAGCTACGTCACCCACGTTGTCGCCAACGTTATCGGCAATGGTAGCGGGATTGCGCGGATCGTCTTCGGGAATACCTGCTTCCACTTTGCCCACCAGATCTGCACCCACATCAGCGGCTTTGGTATAGATACCTCCACCCAGACGGGCAAACAGCGCTTGTGTACTGGCGCCCATGCCAAAGGAAAGCATCACCACGGCGATCTTTTCCAGAGGATAGCCGATGGCGTTCAGGATATAAAACCAGGCGGACATATCGATCAAAGCCAGACCAACGACGGTGAGTCCCATCACGGCTCCGGCCCTGAAGGCCACTTTGAGGCCCTTATTCAGGCTTTTGGAACAGGCCTGGGCAGTGCGGCTGGATGCCATGGTGGCTGTATTCATGCCGATGAAACCGGCCAGCGCACTCATGAATCCTCCACTGAAAAAGCCCCAGGGGATCATGGGATCCATCACTTTCAGACCATAAGCCAAATACAAAAAGATAGTCAGGGCTACTGCAAAGAATATCCCTACACCTTTGTATTGCTGCCAGAGGTAAGCATAAGCGCCTTCACGCACATAGCCGGCGATTTCCTGCATACGGGCATTCCCTGGATCATGTGCCCGGACATTCCTATAAAAGAAAAAAGCAAAACAAAGCGCCAAGATCGCTCCAAAAGGGGCCAAATACCATATCGGTGGCATAAACGGCATATATACCTCCACGTATATTGCTGGATTAAGTCAAGGTGGGACAAATTCTTCCACGTATTTTCATACATAAATGAAAGAGAAGATTTTGTCAATGCCTTTTTTGGGCAGAACGGCTTTTCTTGTGGAAATTCTGCCACTTGTCCGTTTATCGCCACAGGCAAGGCTGCAGGTCACTGGGAGTAGGTTTCCGGTCAATTCCCTTTTTTGAAGAAGCTGTTTTGCCAGTTTAAACGCGTTTCTTCCGGTGTCGAATCTCCGTATTTATTGCTCAGATCTCCTGCCTCTGGCCAGCCGCGCAACATCCCTGCCCCTTGATCACGCTTTTAATATGTCTTCGACTCGAGATGACTTGGAATTTCGAGTCATCTCGAGTCGAAGACGCCTTAAAGGCAAGTTGGAGGGGAAAGAGACCGGTGTCCAGGGCATTATGGGCGATTTGGAGAGCAATCTGCGGGGTTCTTGCCTTCAGACACACGCTAAACTTTTTTATCCACAGAATCTTAGCTATTTTACCCGTATGACGCTCATAATTTCATGATATTCATAACATACATATATTACATGGCTTTAGCAGATTTACTTATTTTGAAAGTTGGGATATTGTGTCATTTTAACAAATATATCTTGACAATGGCCTCAGAATCCATTATCTTAAGTATATAAATAGAACTTAGGAGAAAATACCATGAAAAAAGGATTATTAATTCTTGTCTCGCTGCTCTTCGTTGTGGCAGCTTTCGCGTTCGATCAAGGAACGATTAACCTCGGCGGCAGCGCTGCATTTGAATCTCAAAAAGCAAATTCAGATGCTGATGCCATTACCGTATTTTACCTCAATCCGATCGTCGGTTATTTTGTGATGGATAATCTCAGTGTAGATATGAATCTTAACATCATGAGCTACGATGGTGATACAGACCTCGGTATTGGTATCGGTGGTCGCTATTTCTACAATAATTTCTATGGCGGACTTGAGCTTGATTACATGTCTCAGGCTTGGGGCTCAAATACCGTAACATCCATGTACCTTGTACCAAAACTTGGTTATATGATGCCCTTGGCTGAAAACGTCTTTGTCGATCTGGGCCTGAAATACCAAATGGGCTTTGGCGACTACGGCGGAGACGGCTCTGGAAGTAATGAACAATCTGTCTTACATCTTGGCGTGGGTCTCCAAGTCTTCTTGTCAGACCTGTTTAACTAATTCTTGACTTGAAATAACAGCCCTCTCCCCAGGGAGGGGGCTGTTTCTTTTGCCCAATCTACATATATGACTTAAATAAACGAATAACACAAAACATTCGAAGTAATACTTGACAAAAACAATCTTATTGGCTTTAAAGGTTTCATTATTTCACCAAGGAGTTAAGCCATGAAAAAAGTAGCTTTGATCATCCTTTCCCTTACTGTCGTCTGCTCTGTCTTTGCCTTCTCCAAAGGCACCAACTATCTGGGCGGCACAGCATCGTTTTCTTCCGCCAAAGCAAGTTCAGATGCTGAAACTTTAACGACCATTACCCTTCAGCCCGAATTGGGAGTCTTTATCCTGGATAACAGTTCTTTAGACCTGATCTTTAAGTTTATCTCTCAGAGTCAAGGCGATGTTAGTACATCTATCGTGGGCGTAGGTATCGGCACGAAATACTATTGGAAGAACTTTTATGCCGGCATCGATTTTCAGCATCAATCCTCAAGTGTTAGAGGATCACATTGGAATGGCACGTCTTCGGGAATGTTTCTAAACCCCAAAGCGGGCTATCTGGTGTCTTTGATACCCCATGCCTATCTGGATCTGGGAGCGGGCTATCTGATGGGGATTGGAAATTATGGTGGGGGCTCAGGCAGAAGCAATGAAACCAGATACCTGGGTTTTCATATCGGGCTACAATACTTCTTCAACGAATAGTCAGCATTAACGCAGCCTCATTGGACAAAGCCTTGATCTGGGTTTTGTCCTTTTTTGTGATCAAAAAAAGAGGCGCTCTCAGAGCGCCTCGTAATCTGCGATATTATTACTATAAGTTAAGGTGCATCAGAGTATGGCTTACTCTGCCGTGATTTTGAAAAATGCTTTCTCTTCTGCGGGATCCAAAAGGTAATTGGTCTCGCTCGTGCTATCGAAATGTAGGTAATCCATAGTAGGATCATTGCTTTTGTATAGGTGATATACGTTGGCAGCGGGTACCGCATCCCAGCTCAAAAGAGGTAGTCCAGTGCTGGCATCTGTGGAGATGCTGGCCACAGGAGCCCCAAGCTGCGCTGATGGTATGCCAACGAAGAAGTCGTTCAGCATGAAGTCGTTGTCGTCGTTACCTTCAAGAGAACCGGCAAAGAAGGCAATGCGCAGGTGCCCTGTATGCCCTGTGAATGGGATGGTGATGGTTTCGCCATCTACGGGGATAGAGTGCAAGACATACTCAGAGCCGTTGTTGTTGTATTCTCTTACGATATTGGCAGGTGACCAGCTAAAGCCATCACCGATGAGGATGGCGAATTGATCATCGGTATTAGTCTGCAAGGGTGGGACTCCATCCGGAGTTTGGCCATATTTCAACAGAGCGGCATCGAACCGTAGGACATAATCATCGGAAGGGATATTAAAGAATGGGGAGATCATATAACCGCTCATGGATCCCCAGATATTGATGCCTGCTGCTTTATCTGCTCCAGAGATATTGAGCCAGTTCTTCTGTTCCCAGCGGCTGGATCCGCTCAAACCCATGTCTGAGGGGTCCGAAAGCGTGCCGGAGTACAGCTCCCATCCTGTGGGAGGGAAGGCTCCATCGAAGCTTTCCAGATGCGGGAAGGTGGCGATGGCAGGGTCTGCCATGGTGGTGAAGCTCCAGACCGGGCAGTTCAGGGCCGGAGCAATGTTATTTTGAGGGACCACTCTCCAATAATAGGTGGTACCATACTGCAGACGTTCAGCGGGGGTATAGCTGGTAGCGGTGGTCACCAGAGCGCTTTCGAGATTGGAAGGGGGATTGTCTGTGCCAAACCAGAGCCGGTATTCGTATGGAGAACCTCCGGTGTGTTGCCAGCGCAGGTTTGTGGTGATATCCACATCTATAGCTTCATGGAGAGGTTTCAGCGCTTCAGCGGGGGTGGGCGGCTCGGTAGCAGCAGAGGCAAACCAGATATCGGGGTGGTACTTTTTGCGAGTACCTGTGCTTGTGGGGAAGGAGGGATCATTAGTCTTATAGGCGGAACTGTAGTAGTCTGTATCAGTAGTGCGGAATTTGGGAGGCCCGCCGAGCTTACTGCCGTCACGGTTTTCCCAGAGGATTTCCAGATTCCAGCCCAGGGTAGGATCCCAGGTATAAGGAGTGTCCAATACGATCTCCACCCAGCCGGGACCTGTCCACGTGACCGTGCCGGAGTAAACCAGAGTGTGATAGGCTGGGTTTTGGTAAGACGTAGTGCATGAGCTATCATAGAAATAGCCCATGTACAGCAGTTGATTGTCCATTACATAGTCAGTGGTTTCAGTGTCCACATAAAAGGATATTTTCTCAATGCTTTGGGCTGTGGTAAAGCCCGCGGCCGTCATTTCTGCATTGTTGTAGAAGAATTTGCTCCAGCCGTAATTGGCATAGCCATAGACTGGCAGCTGATTTTGGGCACGATCATTACTGTTGATGATGAAGTCACCTGCACTAAGCAAGGTGATGCTTAGCAGCAGGGTAAAGATTAGTAGTAAAGTCTTTTGCATGTTTTCTCCTTTTAGACAAGGGTTAAGAGCCGCAGGTATTTCCCTGCGGCTCTGATATTTGAATTGTGCTACTATCTCATGATAATCATTTTTCTGGTCATGTTTTGGGACGTGGTGCTGAGTTTGTAGAAGTAAACACCGCTTCCGCAGAAACTACCTTTACTGTCTCTGCCGTTCCATTGCAGATTGTTCATACCTTCTTTGACTGGGAAGCTTTTGACTGCCTGGCCAACGATGTTATAGATTGTTACAGTGCCATTGTCCCCTTCTTTCACAGAAACTTCAATATTGGTATTGGTGTTTGCTTTGAAAGGATTTGGGTATGCGCTTCTCATGGTGGTCTGAGTGGGGAGCTGGGGGATACCTTCACCGGTGACTTCCACGAACTGCGGACCGAAGAAAGAGCTGTGAGCATAGTCTGCAGCTTCCAACCAATAGTAGTAGGTATTATTCATACTTACTTCGTAATCTTCCAGGCTGTAGCTCTGAGTGCTGGAAGTGTTGGTGGCCTGAATCATCACAGGAGTCATCAGGATGGCGCTTTCGAGCTCATCAGTATCATTCCGATATACTCTGTAGCCCAGCAAATTGGTCTCAGATTCACTGACCCAACTGAGTTTCACAAAGCTCTGGGCAGTAAGCACTGCGTTAAAGCTACTGAGTTCTACAGGAAGGGTGGGATCTGCATCGCCAAGAACGATAGGGACGCCCAAATCTTTTGATCCGCGAACTGGAATATTGAAGGTGATGGTGCCAGCAAGGTTTTCCACGGGATTCCATACGCCACCACTGTAATATGCACCCCAGGGAGCTGCGGTAGTGAAGACCACTGTCCAGGGGCCGGTGCCAAGGAGTTCCAGATAATAATTGCCGGATATAACCATGTTTCCATTAGGCCACTCGGGAATCACGCCTTCCGGATTGAGGTTGGCATCGCCACCGGTGATGATAACGCTGTCGCCAGCATCTCCAATGAGTGTATTCACGCCTTCAGGGATGTCAGCTTCTGCTGATGGCACACCCACGAAGAAGTTGTTTAGCATGAAGTCATTGTCATCGTTTAGCTCAAGGGAGCCGGAAAAGAAGGCAAAACGCACATGCCCTGTATGTCCGGTGAGCGGGATGGTGATGGTTTCACCATCTACAGGGATATCGTGCAGGAGATATTCCGAGCCGCTGTTGTTGTATTCACGGACGATATTGGCAATACTCCAGGTGAAGCCATCACCGATGAGGATGGCAAATTGGTCATCGGTATTGGTCTGCAAGGGCGGGGTGCCATCTGGGGTTTGATTAGTTTTGAGGAGAGCGGCATCGATCTTTAGAACATAGTCCTCGGAAGGGATATTGAATAGTGGGGAGATGAGATAGCCGCTGATAGGCCCCCAATTGTTGATGCTCGCAGCTTTGTCGTCGCCAGCGATATTGAGCCAATTCTTTTGCGCCCATCCGGTGGAGCCACTCACCCCCATATTGGAGGGGTCTGCCAGCGTGCCAGAGTAGGATTCCCATCCTGCGGGCAGGAAATCGCCATCAAAGCTTTCCAGATGAGGGAATGTAGCGATAGCTGGATCTGCCATGGTGGTGAAGCTCCAGACCGGGCAGTTCATGGCCGGAGCAATGTTATTTTGGGGAATCACTTTCCAATAGTAGGTGGTATTATATTGCAAATACTCAGCGGGGTTGTAGCTGGTGTTTGTCAGGACAAGGCCGTTTGCGATATTAGAAGGAGGATTGTCTGTACCGAACCAGAGCAGATACTGATATGGTGAACCACCGGTGTGTTGCCAGCGCAACTGGGTATCGATCTGTACATCTATAGCCTCATGGGCAGGAGCCAGTGCTACGGCAGGAGTGGGTGGCTCTGTAGGTGGAGTGCTAAACCAGATATCAGGGTGGTACTTTTTGCGGGAACCGCTGCTGGTGGGAAAGGAGCCACTGTTTGTTTTATAGGCAGAACTGTAGTGAGCTGTATCAGAAGTCAGGAATTTGGGAGGTCCGGCTATCCTGCTGCCATCATGATTTTCCCAGAGGATTTCCAGATTCCAGCCAGGGGTGGGGTCCCAGGTATAGGGCGTGTCCAATATTATCTCCATCCATCCGGGCCCATTCCAGGAGATCGAGCCGGAGTAAACCAGGGTATGATTGACTGGGTTCTGGTAGGATGTGTTGGCTTCGCTATCATAGAAATAGCCCATATACACCTGTTGATTGTCCATTACGTAGTCAGTGGTTTCTGTATCTACATAAAAGGCGATTTTCTCGATGCTTTGGGCTGTGGTAAAGCCCGCGGCCGTCATTTCTGCATTGTTGTAGAAGAATTTGCTCCAGCCGTAATTGGCATAGCCATAGACTGGCAATTGATTAGTATCATCATCACCGGTGCCGATGATGAAATCACCCGCACTGAGTAAAGTGATGCTGAGCAGGAGGCTAAAGACAAGGACGATAGTTCTTTTCATGGTTCTCTCCCTTATTTGATCATGGTTAGTTTGCGTGTTTCACGCGCAGTATCAGTTTGCAGGCGCAGATAATAGACTCCGCTGGCTACGGGGTTTCCGGCTTCATCTGTGCCATCCCAGCTTACGGTGTGTGCTCCTGCGGTTTTACTTTCGTTGATTAGGGTTTTTACTTTTTGTCCTCTGAGGTTATATATGTTCAAGGATACCTTTTCGGCCCTTGCTATATTGTAACGAACGGAGGTACTTGGGTTGAAGGGGTTCGGATAGATGCTGTCCAAGCCGCTGCTGAGGCTCGGAGCGAATGCATCGGAAGTGCTGATGGGGACGATATTCCACCAGCTCATCAGATCATCCATCCATTCCTGTTGATGAGCAGCATTAGTCAGTTGAGAGAAATCAAAGCTGAAATACATAGTCCGGTAGACTGGTGTATCCACAGTGGTAGCGGCTACGCCATGATACAGATAGGCATCTCCATTGATGGGGCCATCTTCAAAGGCATAGACGTAGTTTGCGCCAATCTCAGGATAAGGCACACCATCATAATATGGGGATCCGGCAGCGTCATTGGGGAAGATGCAATCCGGGGAATTCGCATAGACTGGGTATTCCTGGTTTACAGTGCCCACCGGAGTTCCCGGCAAAGCCTTGATGGTGCCGTGTTCATAGCTGAAATTGTCGGGGCCACCCAGACCGTTTGTGCCGCCGCCAAATCCGGTGGCAACATAAGACGTGCGGAAATAGCCACTCATCAGCCGGCGGACGGGGCTGGAATTGCTCTGACCATGTTGAGAAGAGGCCAAACCATCGGAGGAGAACCAGAGGTTTTTGGGACTCTGAACTGTTCCCAGATCCAAATAGTCTGTCAAAACACCGGCAAAATACTTCATCTTGTCATTCACGGAGCCTGTATTCGCATAGGCCAGCACGCCTGCATATTGGGGATCGATAGCGTACTCATCGTACTCTTCCCAGTTATAGACATCATAGCCGATCTGAAGCTCTTGCAGGAGTGCCTCATAGACGGGCAATTCGATGCGCTGATAATCCTGAATGCCACTATAGGCGATCAGCACCTGAGCATCTGCAGTGGGTAAAATCTGGAAGCTATAGTGCTCATCTGGAGCTCCTGCAGGCAAGCGGCTCAGATTGCCTTCGGCATCCACTGCCTGGAAGTAGTATTTGAAGCTACCGCCTTGAGGCAGATCAGACACGGCAAAGCTGTAGTCATTCTGCTCTATTCCTGTATGTTCCATGGACTGCCATCCCGTACCCGGATCGAAATACATAGTGGCTTGTGCGATCTCACTCATATCGATGATGCGGGCTGTGAGCAGGATGTCCTGCGAGAAGGTATTTCCCGCAGCTTTGTGGGTGATGATGGGGGCTTGGGTATCCTCACCACCGTAGAAGAGGATGGCCAGGCTATCGTGCAGCAGGTTTCCGGCAGGTTCTACTCCGATATATGTATTACCTTGCACGATCTCTCTCAAGTAGCACAGGCCCGCATCAGCCGCAGCATTTTGAATTGCGATGGTGGAGCTACGTCCATGGTCATGCGGGACAGTAGCGCCGGTCTGTCCGGTGGCTACAGTGTGATATTGCATCTTGAGATCACCATTTTCATGCATGATTAGCTGGAACTTCAAGAGCTGCTGGGCTCCCGTGCCGGCTCTGAATCTCAAATCATTCCACTGAAAGATTGTATAACGCTCTGGCGCAGTGCCGAAGCTCTGGAAATACACATCACCCGTGCCCTCATCTGCTTCCAGATCATCCCAATAGACCGCGATCAAACCTGGCATTTGCGTATAGCCCGGAATAGGGTACATATAGTTGAACATATTACCATCTCCGCCCCAGCCGGAACCGGGGAAATTGGTGTACCAGCTATTGTCTGCCAGCAGGATTTCACCGTTGATATCCACATAAGCGCTGGAGTAAGTACTACCATAGAAGGGGAAATCAAAACCCAGGGGGATGGGCTCGCTGAAGTTATCATCGCCATGGAAAGCATTCACACCATACATGATGGTGGAAGTGCCAGTCTCGCTGATCTCGATCCAGTCATACTCCGGCCCCAGGGGTTCATTGCTATCTATATAGCGATAGCCAAAACCATCCGGTCCGCCGCTGCTTTCGCGGATCACCGCTTCACTGACAAAGGTAAAACTGTTGTTATCGGGATTGTCATCCTGGGTGAGGATGTGGAAGCTGTAATTGAGCGTCCCCACCTGCACCGGTGTATAGCTCAGGCCAAAACTGACGGCGACGCTTTCGTTGGGTAGAATTTCTGTATCTATAATAGCAGTATCGACATGAAGGCTCTCCTCTATTTGATTTGAGACGTTCAGTACGATCTCTATGCTGCCACTGAAAACAGTCGTGCCAGCATTGCCCACCATAATCTGGGGGGTGAAGGGAAGGCCCACAAATTCATGATAACGGGGAGAGATGACCTGGGCTACATATAGATCAGCCGTGGGATCTGCCAGAACGCTCACGGAGATCATATCCGTCGCAGTCTGGTTGCTTTCTGTGTCCAGCAGGGTGAAGGTCAGCTCTTCGGTGCCGGCATAGTCCGGAGCGCTGAAGGCTACGTTAAGTCCGGAGATGTTCACTGTGATATTGGTATTTCCGCTCACGCTGAGGCTGGCTGAGGCTGGATCTGTCACCACGATATAGGGGCTAAAATCCATCTGCAGCACGTCGCTTTGATAAAAGCTAATCGTCTCAGGCAGATTGAGCTCCGGAGTCACCGTGGGAATCTGTCCCACCTTCACATCATCGATCAAGATGCCGTAAGTATCGCATTCCCAATAGAAAGCCAGGTAGATATTCTGCCCGGCATAGCTATCCAGAGAGACTGTTCCCATCTGATATGTGGTATTCAGGTTTTGCATATGCAGCAGCATTGTATTGAAATTGTTGATTTGAGTTCCGCTGGTGGAGACATACACTTTCAGATTTTCGGTGCCGTACCAGGCACGGGTGTAGAATTCCAGATAATCGCCTGCATTCACAGTGATCTGTGGCAAAACCAGCCAGTCATGATTCTGATTTGGCAGATAGTTATCCACAAAAGCAGCCTGGCTGCCGCTATGGGGATTGTTTGCGATCACGCGCCAGATGCTGCCATCGCCGTCGTCGTGAGTAGTCCACCCTGCGGGCAGATTCGGGCTACCTTCAAAGCCTTCTTCTATATGCCATTGGGCCAAAAGCAGCCCCGCGCATACGAGAAGGAATATTGTGAGTATTCTCGTTTTCATTTTTACCTCGGTTTAATATGTTTTTAGTTTGAATTTATCGATCTGCAAAAACCACTCTGTATTGCCGGCTACAGTGCCGCCCAGAGAACGGTTGTTTCCCCAATATACCGAGAGCAAACCGTGGGATTTTTGTTTGTAAGACAGATCTATATTTCCCAAAGAGACATTGGGATTTGTGCCCAGGCAGATGAGGGCTATCTTGCGTCCGTCCAGGCCTCCGGAAATAATAGCTTTGGCCAGGAGCTCTTTGTTGCTTTTGGCCGAAAAGGATTTAATTTCGTTGTTTTTGATGACAAGGTGGGGCTCCTGGATCTGTTCACCAAAGGCATAAGCCACATCGCCCTTGATTTCTCCATTCATGCTGAAGGGGACCGGAACCATCAGGACTTCACCGCCGGGATAGTTGATCACCGGGCTCTGGGAGGGATGGTTCGTGAAGGAGCCGGTCTCGGCGAAGATGCTCTGCACACCAAAGCGTAGACGCGTATCCTGGCCGCTTAGCTCCAGATATTCCTTGTCCTGGTATTTGGCACAGACTTCGATGGTGTCTTTGCTGAGCTGTTCATAATCTATATCCAAAGCTTTCCAGAATTGCAGCTCACTCTCGATGGATTTATCCGATAAAGTGTCTCGCAGCAGCCCCGGCATCATCGCTACCCGGATTTTCTTCTGCTGGATGATCTGCCCGCTTTTGGCAAAATGGCCGATTCTCAGTTTTATCTTGTCCTTATCAAGCAGCTGGACATTGCGGGCTTCTCCATTGAGGTTGAGATAGACGTCGCTGCTTTTCAGCAGACGGTTAAAGTGCTCGTAATCCGCATTGAAAGCCGGCAGAGAATATTCTTCAAACTTGGCTCTCAGTAGCTCGGCATCCTGATAGATCACGGTGCTGCGGATGCTCATGCGGCCGGCTTCCAAAAGGATCTTTTCTACCAAAGGCAGATTGTATTTTCCGGTAACTATGAGCAGTTTTTGGCGCGCTTTCAGCTTCAACGAATCCTTCAAAAGACGGGCAGCGATCGCGGAAAGAGGCAATCTGTATTCGCTTTCCAGGATGCTCTGAATCACACCCCGGCCATTGATGGTGCCTTCGCTCAGATGCTCTCCCAGGGCAAAATCCAAGACGAAATTCTTGGCAGTGGCACGATAGTAAACTTCTTTGCCGTTGGCGTGGGTATCTTCCACCAGTTTGATCAAGTCGGCTTCCAGCAGTTTGTTCAGGTGGTAATGCACTTTTTGTTTACTTTCCCCAAAAGCTGTGGCCAGTTGCTGACAGGTGGCGGCGGAGCGGATCAATTCTTTCAGCATTTCAAACTTGAGTTCATTGGCGAGTTCCATCACTTGTGCATGCTCTGAGACTATTTTTACATTTTTTATCATATTCTTTCCTTTCTTCCCGTTTCTGGGTCTTGGTTAAAGAGCTGATATTGCTCATTATTGTTTTATTAAGTTCTTTGATATTAGTTAATAAGCTATCTGGTGTCAGTTAAACCCAGGCCGATCTGCTTGTCAAGAACTTTTTGACCATTATCTGGAATAGCTCCTATTTGATGGTCTCAGGGATTGTACGGAGCGAACGGATTTACACGGATTATCTTGTATGTGTTTAGAGGGTTTGCGAAGATTGTGCGGCTCTGCCGACATGAAAACAGGCGTTTGCAACTAAATTGATACGATTTGGTGAATTACTTGATACTATATAATTACTCTTGGAAGGTTATTAGCTCTGCAAGCTGAGCAAAGAGCTCCTCTGACCAGTTTTCCAACTGACGTGGATCCAAGATAAAGGCTAAGACATCCTGCTTTGCCTGCTCATAATCTACTGTTCTTATGCGTTTTTGCAAGATTATGGAGAATTGACTTACCGTTAATGTAGCTTCATAATCCAGATGGCCGCTCTGCTTCAAACGTGCCTCGAGGTGAGGTAGATTTAGCGGAATCTTATGCTTTACAAACCAGATAAAATCATACCAATCCCGGCCCTTAACGCGATTCTGCCAGTTACGTGCCAGAAGCGCATGCATTTTCCCCGCATAGAGATCAGGGGGGCTCATAAGCTTAACAGTGAAGGGTATGGGAGACAGCAAGAACTTCATCTCAGTGGCGAAACTACAGGGTGGATAGGGGTCTAGCTCAAACTTCACATGGCTTATCTCATCACTGTGAAACCCTTTCAACATATTGGCAGGAAGCGAAATAGAAGCCATTATAGACCGGGTATTAGCCTTGATATTAGCTGTTTGTATGCTGCCGCTTGTCTTCTGCACCATAGCAAGATCTGCATCTATGCCCCACGCTCTTAGCTCCTGGCGAACTCCGGCCAGAAAAGCGCTTAGCGAGAATTCCGGCAGGGGCCTCAGCAAGGAAAAATCCAGGTCTTCTGAGAAGCGGTCAAGGCTGTGAAACAAACTGAGCGCAGTTCCACCATAAAAAGCAGCATACTCAAAGAAACCGCTGCGCCACAAGCCTAATAGAGAAATCTCCTGCATAGCGACCAGCAGGGCCTGTTTATATTCTGCCGTGGTCTTTGGCGAAAGGCGTTCTATAAGCGTTGTAAGGGCTTGATTCTTTATCATTGTTTTACCATTTTACTTAAGAGATTGAGATTGGTGGAATTTGCGGTCTTAGCAATCTTCATAATCAGACTGCCCTTTAGACTTTGCAAGGCAATGTGATCAATACGCAAATCTTCGCTGAGAGCTTGATCAAGCTCTGCAATTCCTGGTTGAACAGGATAATAATAAAGTTTGTCGCACAGTGCCTTTTCCGGCGTGGCAATCAGGAAGTTTGTGCCCTCTTTGTTTTGGATATGGTAAGCTATTTGGTAATAGGAAAGCTTCAGGGATCGATAACTATAAGTGCCAACCTTGGTATGATATAGCTTCTTTCTGCCGGTTGTAACAGAGCTGATGTTATAGGCGCGCTCCGGTATCATGCCGTAGTAGGCCAAGGCATAATCGCTCGAGATATAGGAGGGGCCATATAGCGCATTCGCAATCACTTCTGGTATTACTTGCTGGTTGTATTGCTCGCTCAATATATACAAGCCCCGTTTGAGGGGAATTAACTCTCCAGAGCTGATCAGGCTGGATATTTTATTACGGGGGTGCTTAAAATCTTTCAGCAAACCGCAAAGATATTGGTAATCAAAAGGTTGTTTAGTCACTTTCATTAATTCTGCTATCATCTTACCTCCAGCATGTGGACAGTTTGTCAACATGCTGGCTTTATGTCAAGCTTTTTTCGGCCTGCCCTGACAGATGCTGCTCATTTGCAAGTTTGGGTGAGACTTAGGATTAATGGTCACAGGGATAGGACGGATTTAGTTTGGCTTGCAAAGTCCTTCCTGGATAGCTTGTCGTGAATATGACATGTAGATAAGAGGATTTATTACTACTATCTACGCGTCATCTACACGACATCGAACAGGGTAGACTAATCTAAGCAGAAGCGTATTCGAAGAAAAAAGTATGGACAGAAACCCGCTGTTTTGAGCATAGGATATCAGAAATGATAGGATAAGGAAGTCAGATGTCAGAGAAAAAGCGCGGTAGCCTGATCCGGCGGGTGTATCGCAGTTCCATCACGGAAGGAGCCTTTGCCCAGGTTTATGGCAATCTGGCTCAGATCGGCAGCAGCTTCATCACCAAACTGATGGTTTTGATGGGTGCGAGTCCTCTGCAATACAGCTTTTTGTCTGCTATCGGTCAAATCTCCGCGATCTGGCAGCCTCTGGGAGTGGCGTTTTCGCATCATGTTTCCCAGCGGAAATGGCTCTGCATCTGGATTACCTTTGTTGGACGTTTTCTGACCCTGTTTTTGGGACTGGCGCTGCTCTTCCCTTCTCACCAGAAGGGGATTTGGTTCATGCTGACCCTGCTCTTTTTCAGCGCGGGTTTTCAGGCCACGGGAGCTAATATCTGGATTGCCTGGGTCAGCGATCTGATTCCGCTGCGCATCCGGGGTAGATTCTTCTCGCGGCGCAATCAATTTCTGCTTGTCATCGGCCTCGTCGTGAGCTATGTGGTCAGCTATCATGTGGATCTCTTTGAAGCTGGTGAAAGAGGGCAGAGCTATATTGCCCGTCTGGGTGCAGAGGGCTTTTTTGTCCCCCAGAATCAGGCACTGTTCCTGGCTTTTGTCTATGTTTTTGCCTCTATTGTGGGGATTATTGGCCTGTCCTTTTTGGCTCTGCAGCCGGAGCGGAAGCGGGCACATAATTCAGATCAAAGCCTTGCCCAAGTCTTCCGTGAGCCTTTTCAGAATAAGAACTTCCGGCTGCTTTTGATCTTCGGCTCCTGGTGGATGTTGGCCACCGGAATTGGCAGTCCCTTTTGGGGTCCTTTTATGCTGAAGAATCTACAGATGGGGCTCTTTGAGGTGCAGCTTTACAATACCTTGCACATGGGTACCTCGCTCTTGTCCTTTGGCTTTTGGGGTAAATTCATCGACCGTTTTGGCAATAAAACTGCCATGAAGATCTGCGTATTTTTGGGGGGCTTGAATCCGCTGTTTTGGCTGTTTATGAGTGCGCAGAATCACTCAATCCTCTGGTTCGAAGGCATATCCTCAGGATTCATGTGGGCCGGAGCTGGGATCATCACCACCAACTTTGTGCTCTCGATCGCACCCAAACGCAGGGAGCAGGCTTATAGCGGTATCTATGCGGCGGTGGTAGGGGTATTTATGATGAGTTCCACCCTGGCTAGCGGTATCTTTTATCCCGGGAGCCTGGATATAGGCATTCGGGTGCTGGATCCGGAGCAAGTGGTCTTTGGCGTGGGGGCTTTGGCGCGTTGGGGAGCCTTTATCCCTCTTGCACTGGTGCGTGAATATCGCTCGGTGCCGCTCAGGAAGGCTCTGGCTTATACCATGAGCCGGGTCTTTGGTTGGAGAGTTCGAGTGGGAAAGCGAGACTAGAGTTCGTGAAGAGAATCTCACGCAGATCACGCGGATTACGCGGATTGGCGTAACCGTAACGCTGGCTTTAGCCGGTGTATGCTATAGCTTTAGCAGGAGTTTAGACTGGTTTCAGAGCTTGAGAAAAGAGTCTCTCACAGATCTCACGGATCACACAGATTAGGCTTTTTATTCGCTAATTACTTATAATAATAAAGGATCTGCGGTGCATCACCACTGGCTTCACTGAGGGTGTAATAGCCCTTGCCCTTCGGCCCGAAGCACACTGCTTCTCCCTGTGCCTCAAGGCTGTAAGGCAGGCTTTTGCCTTTGCCGGAAAGAGCTTTTTGCACACTGCGTCGCGTGCCTTTTTTATAGCGTCTGATGCCGGGGTAATTCTTGACCAGAATGTACTTGCCATCGGGGCTGATATCCGCAGCAGTTACCCAACTCATGTTCATGGTGCCCAGCTTCTTAGCCGTATTCACTTTCAGGGTGGATGGTGGGTATGAGACCTGGTAGATGCCTACACGTTCCTCGCGTTTACTGATGATATAGATATCACCGGTTTTAGGCTCGATAAATAGCGCTTCTGCGTCTCGTGGCCCATCTTCATAGACGATGCTGTAGGTCTGGATCGCACTGACATGATAGATGGAATCCGCCTTGCTAAGGCTGGGCTCGGGGGCTCGGTAAACCTTGACTGAAGGGTGTCTTGCGCTATTATCACCGATCTCACCGATGTAGATATAGGCTTTGCCGTCTAGGGGATCGATGGCTGTGGCGATGTCTTCCCAATCCCGGTTTGTGGCCCCCTCAATCACGATTTCTGCCAGCAGTTTGCCATCGGTATCGATCGCAAAGACAGAGGGTTTATTACCAGAATCGTTGTGGGTATAGAGTACATTCTCATTAATCAAGCTGTGGGCGATGCCGGAAGCTTCTAGCACTCTATCGGTCTCGAGGATATGGGTCCGGGGCGATTTTATCCCCAAAAGTGCCGCAATCACGAGCAGGAAAACTACCACGGTAAGGGCAATACGTTTGTACATCAAAGACTCCTTATTTATCATACATAATCCGGGAAAGGCTGGTGATTCTGTGGAGCAGACTGCCTTTTTTGCTGTACTGTCCCAGGGACAAATCGCTTACCAGGGTACGGTTTGCAGCGATCACCTGATCCTTGTCCTGGCCGTCCACAGCAGGGATTCTGACTCCCCAGATTGCTTGCAGGACATAGCTTTTGCCATCCACCGAGCCCAGATATAACATGATATGCCCCGGGAATCTCAGCATAGTAGCGGCCGGGATGGCGATTTGGGCGATGATTTCTTCTTTTTGCAGGGCCTCTTCTGTGCCATCAAATACATGTATCGCAGAGCCAACTGCATATTGCGCACTGCCATTGCGCGGGAGATAGATGCCCATGCATTGATAGACTTGCTTGATCAGGCCGGAGCAATCGTATTCTGCATTGAGATCTCCCCAGCCGTAGGGTGCATTGAGAGCGCCCAGGCCAAGTTCATAGACGTTTCTGGCAGTATAGGGGAGATATCCGTAATGAGCATCCTTTTTTGAGATAAAGACAGTCTTGCCCTCAGCTCCTGGCAGCAAAACTTCATAGCAATCAGCAGTTTCGGAGACCCACGGCAAGCGGTTTCCCATCCGGATCAGTCCCCAGAAGTCCGTGCGGGCTGCATCCCGATACAGATCACTCTTGTCACTGGTGGTGACGATGAAATCCCGGCTTTGCTGATAGCGCAGCCAGCTCTCCCAATCCATCAGCGCGATGTCTTCTTTCAAAAACCAGCCCATAGAAGTGCGACCGTTAGCAAAATACCACTTTCCATCGGTGGATTCATGCCTGATGATCAGGGGTTCCGCGATGTCGTAGCCGCTATTTTGCAGGGCGTCAAATTCATTATCCAGATAGTCGGAGCTGATGATGCCTGAGTAGGGGGCCAGGCGCTGATTGCTAAAGCGGATGGGGAAGCCAAAGCGGGATGGATTGCGGGGTTTGATGGCGCCTTTGTTGAGCGTGGTTTCCAGCTCCTTCCAAAAGCTCTTCTGGAGATGGGTTCCCTGGGCATCGAATTTGCCGGTATTGCGGATCATGGTGTAGCATTCGTCGATGGCCTTGTTGAGGCTCTTTTCATTCATGGAAAGCGGCTGTTCACCCAGTTGTGAGACCCCACCTTTGCGCACAACCTGGGTATTGAAAGCTGCAATGGCGGCGGCATCCATCATGATGCTGTCTGGACTGGCATGCCTGGAGATCCAATAGCCCGGGCGTTTCATTTCGATGGGGACCAAGGGAGGATTTTCTGTGAGGGCCAGATTGCGCGGAGCTTCTTCTGCCACGAGGAGGGCAAAGCTTAAGGCAAAAACCAGCAGCCAATATAACTTAGCTTTATTCATTCCAGATAGGCTCTTCAATCGACGATAAGATCAAGCACGGGTAGCATTTCAGCCAGGAAGTCAGCATAGCGATCTTCCAAAATGGCGGCCCGAGCCATAGCCATCAATTCCTGATAGAAATGCAGACTGTGAATGGTGGTGAGGCGCATGCCCAAAATCTCGTTCATCCCAATCAAATGCCGGATGTAGGCCCTGGTGAAATGGGTGCAGGCGTAGCAAGTGCACTGGGGATCTATCGGCCTGAAATCCTCTTTGTAGCGGGCGGCTTTGATGATCATCTTGCCATGTCGGGTGAAGATCGAGCCGTTGCGGGCGTTGCGGGTAGGCATCACGCAGTCAAACATATCGACCCCGCGGGCGACGTTATTGAGCAGATCGCTGGGTGTGCCCACTCCCATCAGATAGCGCGGCTTTTCCTGGGGAAGGATGTCGTTCAGGAATTCCGTGATATTAAACATGTCTTCCTTTTCTTCACCCACGGCCAGACCGCCGATCGAGTAACCTGGGAAGTCCAGATCCATCAAAGCCAGAGCGGATTTCTCTCTGAGATCAGGGTAGATGCCGCCTTGCACGATGCCAAATAGCGCCTGATTCTGCTGGTTCTTGAAGGCGCGCAGACCCCGTTCTGCCCATCTCAGGGTAGTCCAGAGCGACTTCTCAACATACTCTCTGGTAGCGGGATAGGGCGGGCATTCGTCAAAGCTCATGATGATATCCGCGCCCAAAGCCTCTTGGATTTCCATCACATATTCCGGGGTAAAATAGTGCAGCGAACCATCTATATGCGAGCGGAATCTCACTCCATCCGGGGTGATCTTGCGCAGGGCGGCCAGGCTCATCACCTGAAATCCGCCACTATCGGTAAGCATGGGCCGGGGCCAATTGATGAAATTGTGCAGCCCTCCAGCGCGCCGGATGAGTTCGTGTCCAGGCCTCATATACAGATGATAGGTATTGCCCAGAATGATCTGGGCGCTGGTCTCGATCAGCTCTTTAGGGCTCATGGCTTTCACCGTGCCCAGGGTGCCCACTGGCATAAAGACCGGCGTGAGGATATCCCCATGATTTGTGCTGATCTTCCCGGCTCGGGCTTTGCCGCTATGGGCCTGCAGTTCAAAACTAAAAGCCATCTTACCTCGTGTACATAAAGCGATAAACCAGCTTGCTGATATCGGAGTAAAAGGCCAGCAGCATCAGGGCAATGAGCAGCATAAAGCCAATCCTTTGCGCGATCGCTTGCACCTTCAAAGGAACAGGGTGGCCAGCGATCCCTTCAATGAAGGCAAACATAATGTGCCCGCCATCCAAAATCGGGATCGGCAGAAGGTTCATGATCATCAAAATCAGGCTGATTGAGCCAAAGAACAGGATCATCGTACTGGCGCCTTTCTTGCTCATCTCTGAGGACATGGAGGCCATCAGAACCGGCCCGCCTATGTTATTCTTGAGTTGGGAAGGGCGTTTTGCGAGCTGATACAGCCCCTTGTAATTCATCGTAATAAAGTTCACCGTGGCGCGTGCGCCCAATTTCACAGATTCCAGAGGCCCATAGGCCATGGTCTGAGAGATGGGCAAGTACTGGCTGATGCCGATCATTTTGCCAGAATCGCTGGCGATGTTTTCCTCGAGATTGATCTCGCGGCTGAAGGTTTCCTCACCCCGTTTGAGCAGAAGATCTACCTTGCCTTGAGGGCTGCTGATGATGCGAGAGCGCATATCGTACCAATTGCTTACCGCTACATTGTCCACTTCCAGGACGATGTCCCCCGGTTTGAGACCAGCCCGCCAGGCCGGCATGCCGGAAAAGACCTCGCCGATACGGGTGGAGACTTGTGGTTTCAGACTACGCAGCAGTGAATCCTTTTCTGCAGCATTCACCTGCAAACTCAGCAGTTCAGAGCCGCGCTGATAGCTGATGGCGGCATCTTTAGCTTCATACACTGAGATCAAAAACTGATTGAAGCCTGCAGTTTCTTGTCCATTCACAGAAATCAGCGAATCGCCGGGCATAAAGTGTTCGGCCCACACGCCTTCTGCGGAAAAGATCACCGGAGACAGATCCTCCAGATGTTGCGGCAGCATGAGCGCGATGATGAAGAGCAGCAGCCCCAGGATCAGATTGGCAAAGGGTCCGCTGAAGGCAATGATTGCGCGTTTCCACCAGGCTTTTTCACTGAAAAGCTCCTCGGGATCGACATCTTCCGGGTTTTCGTCCTCCGGATCTTCACCTTTCATCTTCACGTAGCCACCCAGAGGAATCCAGGCAATGCGGTATTTGATGCCCTTTCTTTCGAATTCGGCAATGGGCGCTCCGAATCCGATGGAGAACTTCTCGATGCCTACCCCAAAGGCTCTGGCCGCCAGGAAATGACCCAATTCGTGGATCGTGATCATCACCCCCAGGGCAAGGACCATGAGGAGCAGAGCTATCATTCAGCCTGCTTCTTGCTCAAAGTGATGGCGATATATGATGCCACATCTGTGGAATAGGTGCCTGTGCCAAAGCCGGCATCGTAGCCCAATTCTATGGCCAATTCATGCGAAATCCGGGGTCCTCCGCAGATGAAGAGCATCTTGTCTCTGAGCCCTTCAGCTTCGGCGAGTTCGATGAGGCGGGTGAGGTTTTGGATATGGATATTCTTCTGAGTAACCACCTGCGAGACCAGGATCACGTCTGCAGAAAGTTCGCGCGCTTTGGCCAGAAGATCTTCCGAAGCCACTTGTGCGCCCATGTTTACGGCGTTAAAGCTTTGATAGCGCTCCAGTCCAAACCGGTGATTGTAGCCCTTCATATTCATGATGGCATCGATACCTACCGTGTGCGCATCGCTTTCGATGCAAGCACCCACGATCGTGATTTCACGCCCAAGATGCTCTGCTATATACAGATCGGTCTCTTCCATTTCCATCACCGGAGTCTCCACCACTTTGACCTTGATCTTGGAGGTATCGACACTTGCGGAAGTGCTGGCATAGGCGATGAAATGCGTAAAGCCTTCGCCCAGATCGCGCATACAGGTGATTTCGGCTTCATCAAAACCCATGGAAAGGATCAGCACGCGGGCCGCTTCTTTGCCGTGGGCATCGGTCAGGACGGGTAGGGCAAAGGAAAGCTGGACTTTGCCGTCGTTTAAGGTGTCGCCATAAGGTTTTACAATGTGAGTCATAGTCCCAGCTCCTTTTTCATTTGCTCCATAAAGGGATTGAAGTAATCAGGATCGCGCTCAAAGACGCCATCCAAGCCCTTACCGCCATTTTCCGGACGCTTGATTTCGGCAAAATCGCCAGCAGCCATGGCAGAGAACATTCCTTCAGCGGCCACTTTCTCCAGGAATTCCGTAGCTTCCAGCAGCACCGAATTTGCCCGGCGGTTGATAAAACTATCCGGGCTGAGCTGCAGGCTGTCTCCCAAGTCCTTGACGGCGCGGAAGATGTATTCTGCATTTTCGATGGCGAGCGAGCGATCCACCAGATGCGGAGTGTGGATAGCCTCGGTCATCATGCCCAAAAGTTGCACGCCTTGTCCGGTGAGTTGCCCCACAAAGTTGAACATCGCGTCCATGAGATGGGTTTTGTAGATATTCCCGCTGGCAAACTTGGTGGGCGGCATATATTTGACCGGTGCATCGGGGAAAAGCTGCCTGGTGAGCATGGCATGAGCCAGTTCGTAGGTAAAGCTGTTTTCCTTTTCAGGATCGATTTCATAGGCATGTCCCAGCCCCATTTTATCAGGCTTTACGCCGCTTTTGAGGGCAAAGCTTTCATTGAGCAATTGGGAGGCGGTCACCGTATAGGCCTTTTCGATGGCATCTGAAGTGGTGAGATAATTGTCCTCTCCGGTCTGAATCTCGATGCCGGCAAAGGCATTGATCATACGGGCAAAGTATTGGTCCAAAAGGGTGCGTTTGGGGTTGATATCCCGAAAGAGGATACCGTACATGGCATCGTTGAGCATGAGATCCAGCCTTTCGATGGCTCCCATCGCGGCGATCTCCGGCATGCAAAGACCTGAAGCGTAGTTCGTTAGACTGATATAGCGCCCCAATTCTTCAGAGACTTCATCCAGTCCTTTGCGCATGATGCGAAAGTTTTCCTGAGTGGCATAAGTTCCGCCAAAACCTACCAGTGTAGCGCCATAGGGCACATAATCCAGCAGCGATTGAGCGGTGGAGCGGATCACGGCGATGATGTCCGCGCCTTCACGGGCTGCGGCTCTGGCCTGAGTGAGGTCTTCATAGATATTCCCGGTGGCCACGATCACATAGATGGCGGGCTTCCGGCGGGGTCCGTATTTCTCAAAATATCCTTCCCGTTGCGCTTTTTGCGCTTTGATCTGCCCCAACATCTTTTCACTTAAAGCGGAAAGCAGGTTATAGAGCACCCCAGGTTCTGCCAGAGGCAATGCCGTGAGCTGAAGCTCTCCACGGGTAACGCTATCTGCCACTTCTTGAGCAGTCAGCGACTTGTGATGCATGGCATTAGCCACCCAGATTGCGGCGCCTTTGTGCAAGGCACCCGCGCTCTGCAATTGATCAACCAGCAGATTGGGCAGAGGCTTGCCGTCTTCGGTAGCTCCATCGATGCCCATCAGCCGTAAAACCGTGCGCTCAATGGTGACAGAACTGTAGCCATTGAACAGCCAGTCAAAGTCTGAACTGATCTTTGTAGCGGCTGCTCTGGCGCGACTTACCAGATTGTTATCTAAATCGAGTTTAAGCATTTACACTCCAAATATTATGTTATTTTCTTAGTTCACGAGCTTTTTGCTATGGCTCATTTGGTCAAGATAAATCCCCTAAACAGGGATAGAGACCTGCTCTCGTGGAGATTTGCAACTATTTGTATCCATAAAGAGGCAGACCTGTCCTCTGTCCCAGACAATACCCTCCGCAAAACAGGCTTAAACGCCTGGCTGCTATGTGTATTAGATTCCCTTAATACTTCCGATACAAAGACGCCAGATTACCGATCAGAGTAAGATCGTTGTGCTCGTTCGCTTTGACCAGGATGGGATCGAAATCCTCATTGATCGGCAGCAGCACCACGGTCTGCGTATTCTGATCCAGGGTCATCATTTTCAAGGTGATGGCACCATCTATGCGCACGGCGCAGATTTTTCCTGAGAGCTTTTTCCAGTCGCTGCACTTGGAGATAATCACCACATCGTTATGGTGCAGAGAGGGTTCCATGCTGCGGCCATTCACCCGCAAACTGATGAACTGATTGGGATCGCCCTTGAGCTGCCCTTTGCGGATGGAGATGGTATCGGTAAAATAGGGACGACTTTCCACCGGATTTCCGGCTGCTATCTCGCCCTCCACCCGGAGGTCGATCACAGAGCTATCCACCAGGTCCATCTTGGTCTTCGCGATATCTTCCAGGCTCTTATTGAGCATCTTTTGCAGGGTGTCCCAGCTTTTGTGTTTGTGAATCGCCAATTGATTTCTGGATTCACAGAACATTTCGCCTTCACCGGTGAGCATCCAGTGCAGATCTAACTTGTATATCTTCCACATTTCCAGCAGACTCTCTATTGATGGTCTGATCTTGCCGGATTCCATTTGCGAGATGGCCGAGGCATTGAGGCCAAGATCTTTGGCCATGTCACTTTGCCGCTTTCCTAATTCTTTACGTAGGATACGAAGTCTTTTGCCAATCATAGCCTTACTCCTGTTATGTATTTGTAGTTTAATAATTGCTTACTACAAAGTCACTGTATGAGCGAGGCTTATGCTGTCAAGATAAATAATGCGATTCTGCAAAATAAGTCTGATGCTATTAGAAATAGTTCAAGCGAAAAGCTGTTTGCAACAGGAGCAAGAAAGCACTCTCAGAGGCCTGTCGATAGGTGATCGTCACCTATTTAGAGCATCACAACAGGCTCTTAGCACTACTTACATATTGCTATGTCTTTGCTGACCGAGCTTGCACACTGGAGTCCTAGGCTTGCTTTTAACGAAGTTTGAACGCGAGTTGACTCAGAATCTCGAGTCAACCCGCGTTCAAACTACGTCAAAAGCAAGTGCAAAGATCGGGCAAGAACCATGCTTTTAGCCGGCGTAATCCGTGCTGGCAGCGGCAGAAACAGCTTGGAATCTGCTTGTTTCGCATAAATGACCAGAAATCTTTCTTGACATCAATATCCTGTTTGAGATATGTTGATTCTTTAAGTATATCTACTTGGATAATCGGAAAACTGTAAGCCACGAGGTAGCCATGATTCTTGATATTTTCGAAAAACTGATTTACAATGCCGCACTGCTCTTAGCTCTGTCTATCGCGTATGACATGATGATTACGCACAAATTTGACAACAGGGCATTTGCAAAAATCATTACCGGCATCATCATAGGCATGATCGGTCTGGCAGTTATGATCGGTCCCTGGAAGCTGAATTCGGGCACGGTAATCGATGCCCGGACCATTCTCTTCAGTGTGGCAGCGTTGTTTTTTGGAGTCATTCCGGCCCTCATCGGTGGGCTGATAGCCGTCACTTACCGGATTTTGGTGGGTGGAGGCGGAGTCTATGTGGGGGTAAGCACCGTGATCAGCTCTATTTTATTTGGGCTTTTGTGGCGCAACTATCACCAGCGCAGAGACCTGCCTTATACCTCTATGGGGCTGTATCAATTGGGCGTGGTGAACCATCTCTCAATGGTTCTTTTGATGCTTATGCTACCCAAAGAAATCAGATGGGCGATGATCCACGCAGCAGCAATTCCGGTGCTTGTGATCTACCCTCTGGCTACTGTGTTGATGGGGAAGATCCTGATGCGCAGGACCTTGCGTTATGATGAAAAACAAGCGCTGGAAAAAAGCGAGCAAGAATACCGTCTTTTGGCAGAATCCACCAAGGATATGATTGTGCTGCACGATGTTGCAGGTAATATCAGTTATTCCAATAAAATGGCTCAAAATTTCTTTGGCAAAGTACCTCTTTCCGGTGATAGAGCGAAGATTAAGGAGTACATTTTGCCCGAATCCCGGCTGGTGCTGGAAAAGTATGCCAAAGCACGCATAGAAGGGCTTGAAGGAGCCAGAATGTATCAAGCACAGGTTTGGAATGCACAAAGACAAGCAAGAACGGTGGAAATCAACAGCACGATAATCAGCGGCGCAGGGCAGGATATTCAGATGCTCGCTGCGATGAGAGACATCACAGAGCGCATGAGCAGTGAAGAGCAAAAGAACCGTTATGCCGTCCGCCTTGAGATCCTGCGGGAGCTGGACAGAATCGTGCTGGAAAACTTGCCTTTTGAACAGGTTTGCAACATCGCCATGAACAAGCTGCAGGCCTTGATTCCCTTCAGCGTACTGTTGGTAAATTCAATCCAGGGCGAGGCTATCCAGATCATGGCTTTGCACAAGCCGGAACTCAGGCATCGCTATCTGAATACCAAAGATCATTTCCCCTACGATATGGAATTTTGCGCCCAGCTAGTAAACACCAGAAACATGGTGGTCCCGGATGCCTCCACTATCAGCGAAGCAAAGAACATGCCGATTCGTTCGGCTTTGATCAAAGAAGGCATGCAATCCTTTATGTACAATGCCGTTATAGTACAAAATGAACTCGTGGGCTTCCTGTGGTTTTGTTCAAATAAAAAGGATGCATTTGGCCCGGAGCACATCGAAGAGGGTCAGGAATTTGCCAATCAATTGGCGATCGTTTTGCATCAAATGGGACTGATCAAACAGATCGAGGAACATGCCCTGGACCTGGAAAAACAGGTGGATCTGCGCACCAATCATCTCAAACATACCATGCAGGAATTGGAATCTTTCTCTTACTCTGTGGCAGAAGGTTTGCAGGTTCCGCTCAAGAGAATCAGCGCTTATACCAAGGCTTTGGAAGAGGATTTTGCAGCGCAATTGGGAGACAGAGGCAAAGATATCCTGTATGCCATCAACGACCGGGCTGCGCATATGAACAAGGTGATTACTGAACTTTTGAAGCTCACTCAGGCGGATAACAAAGCGCTTCATAAGGAAAGGCTGGATATGAGGGCGCTAGTCCAAAGACAGCTCAACTATGTGCCGGAGGACTTTACGGTGACCGGGGATGCTCTGCTGAGCACTCAGGGGGATGCCACCTTGATCGAACTGGTGTGGAAAAACTTCATCGAAAACGCAGTGAAATTCAGCATCCCGGCTTCCACGCACCAGCTTCACATCGGTTGCGAACTCAAGGGCGACGAGGTGATCTACTCTGTGCAAGACAGTGGGGTGGGCTTTGATTCCGCTCAACAGGATAAGGTCTTTGACCCTTTCAAAAGGCTACATTCCGCAGAAGAATTTGAGGGAACCGGCATCGGGCTGGCTTTGACCAAAAAGATCATCCTGCGGCATGATGGAGACATCTGGGCAGAAAGCAGCTTGGGAGAGGGCAGTACCTTCTATTTTAGCCTGCCGTATTTTGCAGATTGAGAGCAGTTTAGCGTGATATAAATAAGGCCCTGAGGCAGCAAAATAGATGCTGCTGCCTCAGGGCCATTGTTTTGCTTTGAAAGCTACATTTTTACGCTGACATTGACGTCTCTGAAGCGGGCCGGAGCCACACCATGAGACAAACGCATGACCTGTCCGGGCTCGCCTTTTCCGCAATGGAAAGTGGAGTGGTAGGCCCATTCCTCTTCACCGCAAATGGCGTCGCAGGCATTCCAGAATTCCGGAGTGATGCCAAAGTAAGTGGGTTCTTTTACTATTCCCACGATTCTACCATCCCGGATCTTGTAGCCGATCTCGGTGGTGAATTGGAAGTTATTACGGTTGTCATCGATGCTCCAGGTCTTGGTGAAGTCCAGAAAGTAACCGCGTTCGGTGCTGGCGATCAGTTCAGCTAAGCTGCCTTTTCCGGGAGCGATGCAAAGATTGGTCATCCTCACCAGGGGGAAATCATCGGCAAAGGAGGCCTTCATATTTGAGGAAGGTTCCAGCCCCAGTTTGTGGGCGATATGGCGTGAAGTCTGCTGGTCCATGAGGATGCCGTTTTTGATGATATCCACCCGGCGTCCGGGCACACCTTCATCATCCATAGGGCTGTAGCCCATACCTTTGGGATCGGTGCTATCGCTATATATATTCAGGATATCAGAGCCGTATTTGAAGTTCCCCAGCATGGAAGGCTTCACAAAGGTCTTGCCGGCGTAGGAGATTTCCTGGCCAAAGATGCGGTCTGCTTCGGTGGCATGGCCCACGGATTCGTGCAATTGCAGAGCCAGGTGACCGGCACCGATGATGATATCAGCCTTTTCTTCGGTGATGACATCGGCGGTGAGCAGATCGGTGGCTTCCTTGATGATGAGTTCGGCATTATCTTCAAACTTCTGCTGATAAAAGAGCTCAAATCCGGCGCGACCAGCACTCATGTGTCCAGGCCAGGTGCGGGATTGGGTATGTTTGCCATCGGAAGCGACCACCATCATCATGGGCAAGGTATTGGTGACGATCATGTGATTGAAGCTACCTTCGCTATTGGCATAATACTTTTCCTGACGCTCAAACTCCGCTGCTGTATAGGAATGCACGATCTTGCCGGCGGGTTTGATGCTGGTAGCCAGGCCCTGCAGATACTCCAGCTTTTCGGCTTTGGGCATGGCGAAGGGGTCGATTTCAGGCTTGTGTTCGTATTCGCCGGTGATGGCTGGCAGGGAGGGAAAAGTGAGCTTTTCCTTTTGGAATTTGGCGCCATGAATGGCGTTGGCACGGGCCTTGGAGATCAGCTTTTCTATGTTGGAATCACTGAGGTCCTTGGAGCCGGCAAAGCCAAAACAGCCATCGATCAAGACTCTGATGCCGATGGCGACGGAGCCTTTGCTACTGCTGTAATCTCTGAGATTGGCGTTCATGAAAAAGATGCTCTCGTAATCTGTAATAGTAATGCGGACATCGGCAAAGCTCACGTCCGGGGCGGCCAGTTTGTTGATGATGTTTTTTATCTTTTGCTTCATAATTTAGTTCCTATATTGTCCTGGTGGAAGAGGTGATATTGAAGTCCTTGATCCGGGCATGGGGCGCTCTGGAAGAGTTCACGCTGAATTCCCCGTAGTTATCGGAAAAGGGGATGGTATGGGCAGTCTCTTCGAATTCTATCACGTTTGCAAAGATTTCGGAGATCCGCTCTGTAAAACGCAGGTTGTTTACCACTTTGGTGATCTTCCCGTCTTCGATCAGGAAGGTGCCGTCTCTGGTAAGCCCGGTCAGCGAAGTCTCGCGGGCATTGATGAAGTTCATATAGTGCAGACTGGAGATGTAAAGGCCTTTCTTTACGGATTTTATCATGTCTTCCAGCTTTGCATTTCCGGCGTCGACTTTCAGGCATTCACCGGTATTGCCGTTTTTGGGCAGACCCAGCTTGTGGTGAAAATACTGTCCGCACATAAAGGCACGGAAATAGCCGTTCTCAATGAGCTTCAGAGGTCTGTAGATATGCCCCTGATCTCCATAATCCAGGCGGATCATCTGGGGATCGGTGGGATCGTCCGTGAGGCTGAAGGAAGGGGGAAAAAGCTGCTCGTCCAGCTTGCCTTCAAAGAAGCTGTTGTGGCTGTCCACAGAGCCAGCCCTCATCCCATAGGAGAGATATTGGGCAAATTCGGCTACGCAACGAGGTGCCAGGATTACTTCATATTCGCCGGGATCTACGTCCACCACCGGGTTTTGAGCGAGGGCGACCTTGGTGAGCAAGCTCTTGCCAAAGGCGGCTTCGTCGAAATACTTGAAATCATCGCCACCGAAAGTTTCCAGCACCGTGACCTGGCTATCTTTGTGCACAGCCTTCACCTCCAGATAGATCGGAGACTGGGTGCTGGTTTTGTCCAGGCCCTTGCTATTGAGCAGATGCGTGGTCTGGTAATTGCAGATAAAGGTGCCGTAAAGCTCAAAGTCATACTTGGCTGCGCGCTTTGCGAGATCACCCAGGATGCGGGTCTTTTCGTCCAGACCCAGGGCCTCGATGTTGTTTACGATCTGGCGCGGCTCTGCCAGGGTGAGATCATCCTCCACATCCACAAAATCGGGGTCTTCGGGCATGGTATCTATCATATCGACAGCGGTCTTCAGGGCTTCATCGATCTTCTGTGTATCGGGATGATCGATATTGAAGCTGCAGGACTTCTTCCCTTTATACAGGGTCGCATTCAGGCTGCTGCTGTCCTTGGAGATGTTGTAATTGGTCTGGCTTTGGTAAAAGCGCAGAAAGTCGGTCTGCCACTCCCCGAAAGTCAAGACATATTTCAGCTCTGGATGCTGATCTAGGGCGGATTTCAGGTACTTGAGTTGTTCGTTCATATATTTGTCCTTTGTGTGATCTTGGTGTTTCAGTCTCTAAACCCAGGAGCTCTTGTTGTGCCTGCGTTTGGGACTATTTGTACGGCTGACAAATTCCCCATGGGCTGGGGTATCGGGATCCTGCTTCGTGCCTCTGAGCCACACGGATTCGATGGCCCCACCCAGTTCGAGCTCTACGCCCTTGGGGGTGGTAATAGTAGTAGTTGTTTCGGGGTTGTAAACCACAAAGTCGGCATCTGATCCGGCATCAATGCGCCCTTTCTGAGGATAGATCCCCAGGCGTTTGGCGGGATTTTCGCTGGTCATCTTGATGCAGGTCGAAAGTGGGATCTTGCGGGCTTTCCAGAGCTCTGAGAGCACCCAGAGGTAGCTGTATTCCATCAGCTCCGGAGAATTGCCGGCAAAAAGCTCATCGTCCGCCGGTATCTCGGTGCAGCTATTGGAAAGCAGATACAGCTTCTTGGTGCGCAGCAGTTCATAGAGCAGGTCATTATGCTCGTGAAAATCGCAGGCCCAAGGTGTGCTAAAAGCTTCCGGTTGCAGCCAGCCCATCATGTCCATCATATTGATGGCAAAGGAGATGTCGCTGCGTTTGGATATGGTGTTGATAAACTCTATCGTGAGGTATGAAGAAACCCGGGGGATGTGGATGGGGTTTTCCTGCATACGCCGCAGGATCTTCTTGATCCCATCTCTTTGGGAGTCAAAGGTATAGAAATCATGGTTATCCACATCATAGCCCTGGAAGGCGAATTCCGTGTCGCTTTCATAGATATCCATAAAGAGGTCCATGATCTCGGTGAAGTCCATTTGGGGGATATTCTCATTGGGAGTAGGGGTCATCAAAGCGATGCCCACCACGCCTTTGGCCCAGAGTTCCTGAGCGCTTTCGGCAAAGTAAGGATAGTTTGTGACGTCCACATTTGCCCACAACGCTATATCGGTATAGGCGTTACCCTTCAGGGCGGCGATGCTCTTTTTGAGGTCGCTGATGTCGAAGATGGGCGCATCGCTATGATAGCTCATCTCTGCCAAAGTGGTCCATCCTCCTTTGAGGGCGGACTTTGTGGCTTTGGCCAGATCCTGCGGCAGGGTCTTTTTCTTGCCCAGAATGTGACTGTGGATATCGATGGCTCCCGGAAGTAGGATTCTGCCTTTGAGGTCGATGATTTCGAGCTCTTCTTCGGTCTCGATCTCATCGACAGAAATCTTCCTGATCTTTTCGTCAAAAAGTATGTTCACCCGCTTCAAAGCGGTGGAACTGGTGGGTAGGGAGGCGTTTACAAAGAGTTTCATATTCAGTATGCCATTATCGAGATACCTGCATCCACGAATAAGACGTCTCCGGTAACACCAGAGGCGAGATCCGAAAGCAGGTATAAAGCGGTTTTGGCTATATCCTCCTGTTCAATATTGCGGGCTAAGGGGGCCGATTTCTCGATGCGGCGCTGGAGTTGAGCCACTCCACCTATCGCGGCTGAAGAAAGCGTGCGGATCGGTCCTGCTGAGATGGCATTCACCCTCACTCCTTTTTCGCCCATGCTGTGTGCCAGATAGCGCACGGAGGCTTCCAGAGCGGCTTTGGCGATGCCCATCACGCCATAATTTGGCACCACTTTCTGGGCACCGTAATAGGTCATGGTAATCACCGCAGAGCCTGGCTTCAGCAGCATTTCCGCTTCCCGCACCACGGCTATCAAGGAATACACCGAGACGTCCATTGCCGTGAGAAAGCCATGCCGGCTCACGTGTTGAAAGGGCAGGTTCAGATCACTGATGGGCGCATAGGCCACGCTGTGCACGATGTAATCTATCTTATCCCATTCTTCAGCCAGCACGCTGATCATATTCTTGATGTCGTTATCTTTGCTCAGATCACATTCAAAGACCTGATCTACGCCCAGCTCTTCCGCGATGGGATGCACCCTTTTGGCCAGAGCGGCTCCGGCATAACTAATCGCCAGTTCCACGCCTTGCGCTTTGAGTGCCAGCGCGATGCCATAGGCGATACTGTGTTTATTTGCAATGCCCAATATCAGGGCTTTTTTTCCTGTCATGTTCATGGTTGTTCTCCTTCCAGACGCCTTAATGCAGCGTCTGTCCTGGCAATCATTTCTGCGTTTTCAAAGTGTGAAAAGATGCCATTGGCACAAATATAATCTGCCACAGCCTGTCGGGAATCTTTGTTCCCTTCCTGAAGCCTGGCAAGCAGCCAATGTGCATGGCCCAAAGCGGAATAGTTCTCATAGAGAGCATCCGGATTTACCAGATCGTCAGGGTAGCTTTGGGCGCTATAGCATTCAGCTTTGATGTCTTGGTGAGAGCCCAGGGCATATAATGCCGTAGCCCGCAGCGAGGAATCTGCTGTGAAGCCACTGTTCATTTGCCGAGTGTGCTCTAAGTTATAATTCATATATCTATCCAGATGAATTTAGTCTTTCAGGAGGGCACAATTTTGTCAAGAAGATTCACGAAAGTTGGAGGTTTTCTTGAAAAGGACTCAGATTTATCACCTCGTCGGCGAATCCAGCGCCAGATTCATCGCCCAGAATCGCTCTAAAAAAAGAAAAAAAGCCCATAACGGACTTTTTTTCGCGTTTGCTTGTCATAAATATTGTAAAGCTGCTCTTATTTCAGAATCAGGGTCTTCTTTGTGGAGGTGTAGCGGCTCTGATAATTGACCACCACATGGTAGGTACCACTTGGAGCATAGCGTCCAGCGGCGTCATCACGCTCCCAGGTGAAATTCATGTCTTTGTAAACGGTGCCGGAATAGATAGTTTTTATCACCTCTTCCTCACTGTTCATGATAACCAGGGTGATATAAGTCTCATTGTCAAATCCCAAAGTGATATTGCAGTGTTTTTCCATGGGATTGGGGCTTATATCAAAAATGCGTAGATTCTCTGTAGTTTTTTGGGCCATCAAGCCTATCGCAAAAAGCAGCATCAGACCAGCGATAATCATTGTTCTCTTATTCATCTTAACCTCTCATATAGTTAGTTGACTTAAGTATATGCAAGTTCCGTTCCTATAATGTATTTCTCTCACACATGATGATGGCGCCCATCACTCCGGCCCGATTGCCATAGCCGGCCAGTGCGCAGCGAAATCTCTGTCTATGCGCCTCAGGAAGATATGGTGGGACTGCCTCTTTGATCCTATTGATGTCATACAAACCCAGCTCCATGGCTCCGCCTCCCAAAACCACAATTTGCGGATCCAGCAGCGTAGCCAGATTTGCCACAGCTCTGATCAGGATGTCCTCACCTTCGCAGATAATCCTATCCAGTTCTTTTTCATTGGCCCTCAGTGCGATCAGTTGGGGCAGGCTCAGATCGTGATAGGGCAAGCCCCGTCTTTCCAAACGCCGTCTGAGGCCATCCACAGAACTGTAAGCTTCGAGGCAGCCATTTTGGCCGCAACTGCATTTTTCGCCACCGGAGATCATGATGCAATGTCCCGCCTCCGAGGCAAAACCATGCGCTCCGTGATACACGTTGCCGCCCAGCACGATTCCACAGCCGATTCCGCTACCCACCGTGATGCCCACCGTATAGGAGCTATTATGCAGATTTGCTTCCGCCAGAGCCATGAGATTGGCGTCGTTATCTACCAGGACCGGCAGCTCAAAGCCCTTGGGGATCAGCTCCTTGGGCGAAAGACCGGAGAAAAAAGGCAGATTGGGATTGAGCCCCACGATCTTGCCTTCGGGCCTGCTGATGGTGCCCGGACTGCCAATGCCGATGCCGGAAATATCTTGATCTTGTACGCGATCCAGGATTTCAGCCGTGATCTCTTGAAAAGCCGAAAGACTTTTTTCCTTGAACCAGATGGTGTCAAAACATTGTAAACCTAGTTTACTTATCCCCACACCATACTTGAAACTGGAAGCACCGATATCGATGCCGAGGTACTTTTTCATATACCGCTCCTTGAGTCTTTAAAAAACTAAAACTACTCTGTCACGCTGGGTCTCGCTGTCAAGTGAAGTTTTGCGCAGCGCTCAAAAAATGAATAGTTACACCGATTCTGCGGATCAGACGGATTTTTAAGGATCGCTAATCTCATGCTTTGTTTAGCTTTACTCTGCTGTGCACGAAGTTGACAATCCGGTTTTCTCGTAATTTATGCACGATCCTGTCCACTCACCTTCTCCCTATATAATAGTAGGGGGCATCCGGGCTCAACCCCTGAGCCATGCACATGTCATTAACATGTTTTCGCTTCGAGCTGACTCGAGCCCTCGAGTGATCTCGAGTCTAAGGCATGTTAAAGCCAAGTCCGGGACTCCGGCGAGGCTTGAACTTGCCAAAAAGATACTTCGGCTTATTATATTATAAAATCCAAGAATACTTTGAGGTAAATATGAAACGCAGTCTTTTACTGCTAACTATCATCATCCTGGCCAGTGGTTTATGGGGACAGTTGAATTTGAGAATTGAGACCGAACTGGGAGCGGCATTTTCCGCATACAACGACGTCCGCAGCCCCAATAAAGACAATCCCAGCCCTCTGCTTTCTTTGACGAAGGATCTGACCAGTGATCCCGTCTTCGCCAGCAGATTGCAAGTGCACTATCGGCCCCATCCCCGCCATCAGATCTCTGTGCTGGCAGCACCACTGCGTGTAAAACCGTCCGGCACTTTGCCCAGTGACATCATCTATGAAGGCGAAACTTATCTTGCCGGAGAGCAAGTAGATGTGCTGTTTCGCTTTGATTCATACCGTTTGCAATACAGGTATTTCTTTCCCAAACCGCTGTTTGTGATCAAATCCGTGGGCATCTCAGGCAAGATTCGCGATGCCGAAGTCACGATGGAATCTGCAAACAAAAAATCCAGCAAAACCAATACCGGATTTGTGCCGCTCCTCAGCCTGAATGCAGGATATCACCTCATGGAAGAGCTGGAGCTGGTGCTGGAAGCAGAAGGCCTGGCCTCTCCTTATGGCAGGGCGGAAGACGTATATCTGGGGCTGGATTTCATGATCAACGACCAAGTGAATTTCAGAGCTGGATACCGCCTCCTGGAGGGTGGCAGCGATATCGATCAGGTCTATACTTTCTCAGCCTTTCACTATGCTACCCTAGGATTTAGCATCAAGCTATAAACAAGGAGTTTTAATGGAATCTTTTACTTTTCACAATCCCACCAAAATCATGTTTGGTAAAAACCAGACCACCCATTTGGGCGCTCAGATGCACAAAGACGGCATCCAAAAGTGTATTCTGATCGCCGGTAAAGGCTCCATCCGCAAAAATGGCGCCTATGATCAGGTGATCGACAGCCTGGAAAAAGCCGGTATAAAATATACGGAATCCTGGGGCGTGGAAGCGAACCCCAGGCTGCCCAAGACCTGCGAAATCATCGCTCATGCCAAGGAATATGGCGCCCAGGCTGTGCTCGCTGTGGGCGGTGGTTCTGTGATCGATACCGCCAAGGCCGTGGCTGCAGGCCTGTATCTGAAAGATATCTGGAACGCCTTTATTCGCAAGGAGATGATCAAGCAAGCTCTGCCCATCTACACCGTGCTCACCGTCTCCGGATCGGGCAGCGAAATGAATAGCGAGGCCATGATCACAAATATAGATACCTGCCAGAAATGGTCTGTTTCATCGCCGTTTATCTACCCCCGGCTCAGCATCATAGATCCTTCCTTCCAAAACACTTTGCCCTTCAAGCAAACTGCCAATGGAGCCATGGATGCCATTTCTCACATTCTGGAATTCTATTTTGCCAATGAAAAGCCGATCACGACACTAACTATCAACGAAGCTCTCCTGCGCACGATCACCGAAATGACAGACCTTTTGCAAAAAGATCCGCGGGATTACAATGCCCGGGCCAATCTGGCCTGGGGCAGTACTTTGGCCCTCAATGGGCTGTCCGGAGTGGGCATGAAAGGCGGGGATTGGAGCTGTCATGACATCGATCACGCATTTTCTGCCTTGCATCCCGAAATCTCGCATGGAGAAGGGCTGGCGGCGATTTTGCCAGCCTGGATAGAGTACCTCAGCGAAAGAGAGCCTTCCCGCTTTCTGCGCTGGGCAAAATGTGTCTGGAATGAAGATAATGTGTCTCTGGCGGTGCGAGCTTTCCGCAGCAAATTGCAAAGCTGGGGGCTGGCGACCTCCCTGCGGGATCTCAGCATCAAACCGGATGAATTGGACCAGATTTTGGAAATGATCATGGTTACACCCACTATCGGCGGAATATTTAAGCTGAGCAAAGACGACGTGCGTTCGCTTTTGATGCTGGCTTACTAAGGGATAATCTACAAAATCGAGGGATGTCCCACAGGTGCTAAAGAGCGGAGCATTAAGGTCTTTGGACCCCAGTGTTCCGCTCTTTTCGAAAGTACTCGCCGAAGCCCACACTGGGATTCTGGCCCGAAAAAGCCAAAAGCCTAATAATCAATTGACAATAAATACCCCTTATTTTAACTTTACCCTATGAGGATTAAATGAAGCTTTATCATCCCCTTAGCCATGGGTTATACGTACTTTTTGCGCTGGCGATCTTGCTGAGCGCAGGGTTTTTGAATGCCGGCGAGATTCTATCTGCTCAGGAAATGGATGCACTGTCCAGTCTTTTGGCGGAGCAGGATCTGAACCTGGGCCATACGGAGTTTTATCGGGATTGGGACCCCTATACGAAAGCTAAAACGAAGTGGCACATGAATATTCTGCAAAAAGGTTTGGGAGCAAACCCGCAGCTTGAAGAGCTCCGTGAGCTGATGGCTGTAAAGGATTGGGACGCGATGCTCAGGCATTTTGCGGGTGTGGCTTGGGAGCTTGATCCTGCGATAAAGACGGCCAAAGTGCTGGACTTCAAGAATCCTAAAGCGCTATTTCGCCATGTGGAAGCGGCTTATGATAAGTTCTCTGAAGATTTTGAGGCCAGTTTTGCCGGTCTTTCAGCTTCTGAGGCCGATAGCTTGTCCGCTTTCTTGTTTTTGGTAATGAGCGAGAGTGAGAACGAAGCAGACTATCGCAAGTATCTTGAGAAGAATAAGCTCCCCTTTCTGGAAGAGATTGATATCGAATACTATATCCCTCTTTTAGAAAAGCTGGATTTTGCCCGTCTGGGTCAGGCCATGATGTCTATGCGCGCCTTATATATCCAGATCTCGGGCTACCGTCCTTTGCGTAAAAAAGCTACACTATACAAGAGCAAATACGGCCTCATGATCATCGGCAGCAAGGGGACTGATCACTATAGCCCATCAACTATTAAAGCCTTGCAAGATATGCCGGTATGCCTGCTCATCGAGCCGGCTGGGAACGATATCTATGAGTTGGGATTATCTACCGGACGGAATCATCCTTTTCTGCTGCATATCGATCATCAGGGCGATGATGTCTATCGCTCTCAGGAGCCTTGCTTCTTCGCTTTTCGGGGAATTGCACTTTCCAGCGATCTTCAGGGTGACGACATTTATCAATTGGGAGACTTTTCCATGGCCGCGGTTCTGGGTGTGCAAATGCACATAGACGCAAGTGGAGATGACACTTACCGAGGGGGACTCTTCTCTCAGGGCGCAGGAATAGCTGGACTCAGCTTGCTCATCGATGAAGCCGGAAACGATGCTTACAGCGCTCATGCTTGTGCTCAGGCTTTTGGCTCCACTTATGGGGTCGGGGTTTTGGCGGATTATGCAGGTGCTGACACTTACTATCTGGGTGGCAAATACTTACATGCACCTCTTATGCCCAATGACTACCGCACTATGGGGCAGGGCATGGGCTATGGCATGCGTCCTTATCTGGCTGGCGGACTGGGCTTTATCTACGATCAGGCTGGCAACGACAAATATCTGGGCGGAGTGTATGCACAGGGCGTGGGCTATTGGTACAGCACCGGAGTGTTGATCGATGAAGGCGGAAACGACGTCTATAATGCGATTTACTATCCCCAGGGTTCCGGAATTCACATGGCCTCCGGCATTCTCTATGACAACGCGGGTGATGATGCTTATTACAGCCGTCACGGACCCGGTCAGGGAGCTGGCCACGACTGGAGTTTTGGCATGCTCATCGATTCTGCCGGCAATGATGCTTACTCCATCGAAGGTGGAGGTGGCGTGGGCCTCACAAACTCCCTGGGCGTCTTTGTGGATAAGTCCGGAAACGACCGCTATGAACGCAAGAATGCCCAAAACTATGGCAGCGCCAATTTCTCGCGCAATACCGGGGGCATCGGACTCTTTTTGGATGCCGGCGGTGAGGATAGCTATCCTGCTGAAGATATAGAGAATAACAGCTCCTGGAACAAGGGTAAATACGGCATGGGTCAGGACCTCGAACTAAATGCCTTGCCCGAGCAGAAAGAAGAGGTCAAATACGAACAAGATCCCGCTCCTGCTAATGACGCGCCCATCAAGGAGATCTTTGCGGCTGCTTCTGAATGGGAAGTGGGCTCCAGTGTGGATAGAGTTCGCGCTGCCCGCCAGATCTTAAACGAGCGTCCTCAGGAAGCCGCACCCTACATCCTGGAACACAAACTGGCCAACAATTCCGGCCTCGAATACCGGACTCTGGAAGCTTTCACCACGGCCAATACAGACTTCAGAGACCTTCTGCTCACTCACGTAAATGATCCCGATTCACTCAAAGCCAAGACCGCCATCTCGCTATTGGCCGGCGAAAAGGACCTGCGTCTGCTGCCGTATATCGAGCAGCATCTGGGGGCAGAAAGATACCTCGCCACCTGCATTTCGGTCTTGGGAAATCTGGATGATCCCCGTAGTCTCGAGCTTCTACAAGCTCACCAAAATCAAGATAATGAACGCCTCCGCTTTCTCGTGGTTCGCGCCCTGAGTATGCACAGCAGTGAGGCCGCAAAGATAGCGCTTGAATCCTTTCGTACTGACGAATCCTTCCTGATTCAGGCCTTAATCCGTAATCTGCCAAAGGAAAAACCATGATCCAAGAAAAACAATTATTTGAAGACTATCTTACCCAGCTAAACCTGCCCGACATCCCACGTTTGATGGGACAATTTGAACACTATCACAAGCTTTTGGTGGCCCAAAATCGCGATGTGAATCTGATCTCACGCAAAATGCACCCGGATAACTACTGGGTTCAGCATTTCCTTGACAGCTTACTCATTATAGAATGTGTGGATTTTATAGACAAAACTGTGCTGGACTTCGGTTCGGGCGGCGGTCTGCCAGGCATTCCCATCAAACTGGTGGTTCCAGAGTGTGAGATGGTGCTGCTCGACAGCATCAACAAAAAGACCAAAGCGCTGACGGACATTGTTCAAGCCTTGTCTTTGCCAAAGATCAGTGTGGAATGTTCCCGCTTGGAGGATTATGCCTTCACGCCACGGCGTCCGAGCTTTGATCTCATTCTATGCCGGGCGGTGCCCTTGCAGGAGCGGTACTATTCACCCCTGCGCAGGCTGCTGAAGCCTTCCGGACATCTGGTGATGTACAAATCCCGCACGCTGGACGATCTGAAGGATATCCGCTATGAGGAAATTCTGCTGCGCACAGACGATATTTTGGGGCAAAGACGGCTGGTCAAAATAGCACAGCGCGATCTGATGAAACGTTAAAAAGAAGGACTTTAAAAGATATAAGATGGCAAAAATAATAACGATTGTAAACCAAAAAGGTGGAGTGGGTAAGACTACGACCACGGTGAACCTGGCGGCGGCTTTGGCGATCCTGGAAAAGCGCACCCTGCTCATCGATTTTGACCCTCAGGGCAATGCTACCACAGGAGTGGGGATCGATAAATCCAAGATAAAACTGCAGATCTACGACGCTCTGATCGGCAGGGTTCCGCTCACGGATTGCATCCTGCCCACCGATACGCAGAACCTGTATTGTGTGCCGGGAAATATAGATCTCACCGGTGCGGAAATCGAACTCGTGCATGAGTTTGCGCGCGAGCATAAGCTCAAGGAAGCCTTGCAGAGCATCCAAAACGACTGGGATTATATCTTGATAGATTGCCCGCCTTCCTTGGGGCTTTTGACTGTGAATGCGATGACCGCTTCCACCGATGTGATCGTACCTATCCAGTGCGAATACTATGCCCTGGAAGGAGTAAGCCAATTGCTTACCACCATCCGCCTCATCCAAAAAAACCTGAATCCCGGGCTCAATATCCTGGGCATCCTGCTCACGATGTTTGACAAACGCGTGAATCTCTCCATGCAAGTGGCCAAAGAGGTGCATCGCTATTTCAAAGAAAAGGTCTTTCGCAGTGTGATCCCCCGCAATATCAAGCTCACCGAAGCGCCCAGCTTTGGTAAACCTATCTTTTTGTACGACATCCGCTCTCCCGGCGCGATGAGCTATTTGAATCTGGCCAATGAAGTGATTGAGCGTTATAAATAAAGAGGATATGAGATGAACGAACATCTTGGCCGTGGACTTTCTGCCCTGATTCCGGACGGGGATAAAGACGAGAATATCAAAGCCGGAATCGGCACTCTGCCCATAGGCAGGATCAAGCCAAACCGCTATCAACCGCGCCTGAAGTTTGATCCGGACCGCCTCAAAGAGCTGGCGGAATCCATCCTGGAAAATGGCATCATCCAGCCCCTCATCGTTACCAAAAGCGAGGGCACAGACTATGAACTCATCGCCGGAGAACGCAGACTGGAGGCGGCTAAACTCGCCGGACTGACCGCGGTGCCGGTGGTGATCCGCTCTGTCTCCAAAAAGGAACAGCTACAACTGGCGATCGTGGAGAACATCCAGCGTGAGGATCTCGGGCCCATAGAAGAAGCTCTGGCCTATCAGGCTTTGGCACAGGATTTCGGCCTCACCCATGCTCAGATCGCAAGTACCATGGCCAAAGACCGCGCCACCATCACAAACAGTCTGCGCCTGCTCAAACTGCCGGATGATGTGATCGAACTGGTGGCCTCGGAAGAACTTACCGCCGGACACGCCAGAGCCGTGCTAATGGTGCAGCCGGAATACCAGATCCTCTTTGCGCGCCACATCATCAAATACAAATTCAGCGTGCGCCAGGCCGAAGAAAAAGCCAAGACCTATGTGGACAGCCTTCAAACAGGCGAAGAAGAGCCCAGGAAGAACCCTCTTACCCGGAGTTTTGAGCAGCAGCTCGGCTCCATCTTCCCCGGCAAAGTAAGCGTGCGTGAACACAAGGGCAAAGGCAAGATCACCCTGGAATACAAAAGCCCTGAGGAGCTCGAACAGATTAAAATAATATTAGATAAACTGAGGTGAATTATGAACAAGATATTAGTTACTGGAGGAGCCGGATTCATCGGCGCAAACTACATTAATAAGCTTTTTGCTGATCCTACATTCAAGGGCAAAGTGCTGAATCTCGACGCTTTAACCTATGCCGGAAACCTGGAGTCTTTAGAGGCGATCGATGCCAAATATGGCCGTGACCGCTACTTCTTTGAGCATGCCGATATCTGCGATGTGCCCCAAGTAAACCGCATCTTCAAGGACTTTCAGCCCGATACTGTCGTCAATTTCGCAGCCGAATCCCATGTGGATCGCTCCATCGACGGCCCTCTGCAATTTGTGCAGACGAACGTGATGGGCACAGCCACCCTGCTTGCTGCAGCAATGGACTTGTACCGCACCCTGTCTGAACAAGAAAAGCAAGCCTTCCGCTTTCATCATGTCTCCACCGATGAAGTCTATGGCTCGCTGGGCGATACAGGCCTGTTTACAGAGGAAACTCCATACGATCCCTCCTCTCCCTACTCCGCCTCCAAAGCGGCGAGTGACCATCTCCTGAGAGCCTGGCAGCGCACCTTTGGCCTGCCTGTGACCATCTCAAATTGCTCCAATAACTACGGGGGCTTTCAGTTCCCCGAAAAGCTGATCCCTCTGATGATCCTCAACTGCCTGGAGCACAAGCCTCTCCCCGTATATGGCAAAGGCCTGAACGTGCGGGATTGGCTCTATGTGGATGACCACTGCGAAGCCATCAATACCATCATCAAACGCGGTAGAACCGGTGAAACCTATAACATCGGTGGGCACAACGAGATCAAGAACATCGATATCGTGGGCATTATCTGCGAGATTCTCGATGAAATGGAGCCCTCCGCAAAGCTCAAAAGCTATAAAGAACTGATCACCTATGTTACCGATCGCCCCGGCCACGACCTGCGTTATGCCATCGATGCCAGCAAGATCGAGCGCGAACTGGGTTGGAAGCCCAAAGAGACTTTTGATACCGGCATCCGCAAGACCGTAGCCTGGTATCTGGACAACCGCCAGTGGTGGAAACACATCCAGGATAAGAGCTATCAACAGCAGAGACTGGGAACCATAAAGTAACCAGACACAGATCATTACCACACTTGTCTTAAAATGCCCGAGGGACGAGAAGGAGCTAGATATGTATTTGACCGACGCCCAACTGATGAGCGAGATCAGGCGCTGCGAGTACTGCGCCACCAAACCCTGTAAGACTGCCTGTCCCTGCGATTGTTCGCCGGCGGATTTTATGATGGCTGCCGCTGGTGGCCAACCCTCGGATTTTAAGCGCGCGGCAGGTATCATCCTGGCCTCCAATCCTTTGGGCGGCATCTGTGGTGATGTCTGTCCGGATCATCATTGCGTAGCGGCCTGTCTGAAAGAGAAGTTCGATGCTCCCATCCAGATTCCCTCTGTGCAGGCCACCATCATCAAGAAGGCCCGCGAATTGGGGATGTCCCCAGAGTTTGATCTGCCCGATGCCACTCTGGATAAAATCGCCATTGTGGGTGGTGGACCCGCTGCCATCGGTGCGGCGGTGACCCTGCGTCAATTGTCTTACAACCCCGAAATCTTCGATCCCGATAGCCTGGGCGGCCAAGCTGCCTTGATCCCGGAGGATCGGCTGGACCGCGGTATGCTGATGTCTGATCTCATGTGGGTTAGCGAAAGCTTTCACATCGTGCATCACCAGCAGCAGGTCCTGGACCCCAAAGCCCTGCTGAAAGAAGGCTATAAAGCCGTGATCGTGGCTGGCGGACTCAATCAGCCCATCCACCTGAATATCCCCGGGGATGACAAAGCCATTTACGGCCTGGAAATCCTCAAAAACTCCAGTTGCTTCCTCTTTAAAGGCAAGCGAGTAGCACTGGTGGGTGGAGCGATCGCAGTAGATCAAGCTTTGACGATTGCCAGATCCGGCGCTGCGCACGTGGAAATGTTTACCCTGGAAACCTTTGGCGAACTGCCGCTTACCTTGCGTGAAAAGGGCATCCTGCTGGAACACAAAATACTTTTCAGCCATCGCACCCGCATTGTCGAGATCGTGAACGAAGGCGAGAGGACCGTGGGCATCAGAACTCGTCCCGTCTATCTGCCTGCCAATACAGAGTTTCACCCTTCCCAAATCAAGGACGAAGAAGGCTCCACGGAGCAATACCGTCCTTTCGATCTCGTGGTAATATCCGTGGGTTGCAGTCCTGCTTTCAAAATCGAAGGCGATGGCATCTATAGCTGTGGTGACATGATCAATGGCCCCAGCACTGTGGTACAAGCGGTTGCAGCCGGCAAAAACATGGCTTTCAAAGTGGATGCTGCACTGAGGTCAAAGGAATTTGCCGAGCCCTCCCAACCCACCAAAAGCATCTGCGCGGTTCCAGGCTGGAAACGCCTGCCAGTCCCGATCACTTGTGACTTCTTTGGCCACAAAATGCGCTCTCCCTTCATCCTTTCCGCAGCCCCTCCATCCGATGGTTATGAACAGATGAAACTGGCTTACGAAGCCGGCTGGGCAGGCGGAATCATGAAGACCTCATTCGATAACCTGCCTATTCACATCCCCAGCGAATACATGTTTGTCTGGGGTGAGGGCAACAGGACTTTCGCAAATTGTGACAACGTCTCCGAGCACCCCATAGACCGGGTTTGCGAGGAAGTAGCCCGTCTGATCAAGGAGTTCCCGGATCGCCTGACTATGGCTTCCACCGGTGGCCCCGTAAGCGGAAATGACGCTGAGGACAAAGCCGGCTGGCAATCCAACACCAAAAAGCTGGAAGCAGCCGGAGCCATGGGTATCGAATACTCGCTTTCCTGCCCTCAGGGCGGAGATGGCACCCATGGCGACATTGTGGCTCAAGACCCCGTCCTCACTGCCAAGATCATCGATTGGGTGATGCAGATTTCCGATCCCGAGATCCCCAAACTCTTCAAGCTCACCGGAGCCGTGACCGCGATCTATCCCATTATCGCTGCGGTGAAAGCAGTCTTTGACCGCTATCCCGGCAAGAAAGCCGGCGTCACCCTGGCCAATACCTTCCCCGCCCTGGGTTTCAGAGCCTCAGACGGCCCTTGGGACCAAGGCATCATTGCCGGCATGAGTGGAGAGGGCGTACTGCCCATCAGCTATCTCAGCCTGGCCAGGGCCGGCAGCATGGGCGTATTTATCTCTGGAAATGGCGGAGCGATGAATCACCATGACGCCGCCAATTTCCTGGCTCTGGGCGCTGGTAACGTACAGTTTTGCACTGTGGTAGAACGCTATGGCTACGGCATCATTGATCAGCTAGAAAGCGGATTCAGCCACCTCTTGCAAGCGCGCAAAATCGGCAGCGTAGCAGAATTGATTGGCATTACTCAGCCCCATCCTGTCACAGATTTCATGGATATCCCTCCCAAATACAAGCATTCATCTCTAATCAAGGATCTCTGTGTAAACTGCGGCAATTGCACCCGTTGCCCCTATCTGGCCATCGTGCTGGACGAGGAAGGCTACCCCAACATCGATGAAGAGAAGTGCATGGGCTGCAGCCTGTGCGTGCAACTTTGCTGGACAAACGCCCTGGAAATGATAGATAATAAACAGGAATTAAGATGAAAGGATTCAGACTTTTGCTGTTGTTCAGCCTCTTGCTTGTCCTCTCAGCCTCTTTGGCAGCCAGGAATATTTTCGAGCATGTAGAGCAGGACAGCCTCATACTGAAATCTCCTGTGGTATATAAAGATAAGGTTATCTTTTATGTTTACAGCGGCCTGGGCAGTTTCTCGGCCCTGGAACGTTCCGACATCATCAGCAAAAGGCTGGAAAAGCTTTCTGAAAACAAGCGCCTTTATCGGGACAGTTTGCACGTCTATGGTCAGGATGGTCAATACGATGTCCGTTATGGAGACAAGACCATTCTCACCGCGGGTATAGCGGATTCGCTGGCTTTGCAAAAACCTTTGCCCGAGATCGCGGAAGGCTATTATGACCTGATCGCAGATGAGTTTATCCCGCTTTTTATCCATCTGAGTATGCGGCAGAGCATCATCCTGATCGTAAAAACTGTCTTATTTGTATTGCTGATTCTGGGCATCAGCATCTTTATCTTCCGGATGCTCAGCAAGATGATCAAATATCTGCAAAGCCTGATCATAGCTGTGAAAACGGCAAATCCAGAAGGCTTTACCTTCAGAGGCATCAAGTTACTTTCTACCGATCAATTCTGCAGGGCGGCCAGAACCATTATCGCCTTGGTGCGCTTTATCTTGCTGGCTTTATTATTCTATTTTACGCTGTATTTCGTACTTTTGGTGATTCCCGCCACTCACGAAATCGGCCAGCGCTTGCAGGCTTATATCATGAATCCAGTGATGGGAGTGGGTCAAGCGGTTTTGAACTATCTGCCCAGCCTCTTTTTCATCATCGTGGTGGTAATCGTAACCCGCTACTTACTCAAGTTCTTACGCTATATCTTTGATGAGATCGAACAAGGCAATCTGCGCTTTTCGAATTTCTATCCGGAATGGGCTGATTCCACCTATCAAATCGTGAAATTCCTGATCATGTTCTTCACGGTGGTGGTGATCTTCCCCTATCTGCCCGGCTCCAGTTCACCGGCTTTTCAAGGTATCTCGATTTTTGTGGGTGTGATCGTATCCCTGGGCTCTTCTTCGGCCATCGCCAATATCATTGCGGGGATCATCCTGACCTATATGCGGGCCTACAGGATAGGGGATTTTGTGCGCATTGGCGACAAAAAAGGAACCCTGCTGGAGACCTCATTGCTGGTGGTGCGCATAAAAACGATAAAAAATGAAGAGGTTACCATCCCCAATGCTATCGTACTCTCGGGCAATATCATGGACTACTCTTCCTATGCCCGCGAAGGCAACCTGGTCCTGCATACCGAGCTCAGCGTCCGTTATGACGTGCCTTGGCAAAAGGTCTATGAACTCCTGATCTCAGCAGCGCTGAAAAGCGATGGTGTCAACACACAGAAGTCGCCCTATGTCAATATTTTGAGGCTCATGGATCACTGTGTGGAATACCAACTTTGTGCCTATACGGATAGGCCGAATACCCAAATTTTGACTTACACGGAATTGCATAAAAACATCCTTGATAATTTCGCCGAAGCGGGGGTGGAGATCATGAGTCCGATGTATAACGCGATCAGGGATGGCAATGCCAGCGCGGTTCCGGGGATATCCACATAGCACTGCCGCAGAACGCTTTGGCCTTAGACTTAGCAAGATATCCGACACGAGTAAACTCGAAAGCTCTGGTCAGCTCATGTTTGGTACCTGTCTGAAGAATCAGCCAGTACCACCATCTCCTTATTTCAAGCTAATATGCCCCAAGCTGACAGACTTTTAGCTTAGACCTGCTGCTGCCAGACTGCTTCCATCCCCGTTCGTTGTCGTGTAGATGATGTGTAGATAGCAGGAAAAAATACTCTTATCTACACGACATCTACACGTCATCCTATGCAGGAAGGACTCTGTAAGTCTGGAAATGTGAGTGACAGCGCTACAGGATTGGATGCGTCTCGCGTCCAGTAAGACCACAGGCCTTTACAAAAGGAAGCATATCCTATAAGCTTTACTGGAGTTTAAGAGACTGAGCTGTTCCAGCTGCGAATATGCAGAATTACAGGCTCAGCCATTAGTAAGTATGGTACAGAAAATTATTAAAAACTAAGCCTTCTTAAAGAACATAGTATCGGTTAGTTTAAGAAAAAATCTGTAATTTAAACCCCTCTTCGGAGGGGTATTTTTTGCTTAAAAATATCAGCGGTTTGTCCTACAGACTTTCTATAATATGATAGTGACTAAAAAGCTTGCTATTTATTAAATCTAATCCATTGCTGTGATTAACTGCAAGACAAGGAAAACGCCATTGGCTCGATCAAGGATAAAGAGACATGGGACGGCTAAAACCGTTAACTTGATTCCGAATATTGATCAGCATACGGAGATATCTATTTTGTTCAACGAAACTTGCATTATGGATCGCCATCTCTCCCACAGATTGTTCCCATCATCACAAAAGTGATGCCTGATACACCATGGTATTTTTATGATATTTGCAACTTTCAACTTGACATAAATCCTGACCAGCTAATCTTTAGAAAAAAACACCTTGGAGGTTTTATATGCGTAACTTAGGGCTTATTTTGATCATCCTTTTAATGATGGGAACGCTCTGCAGTAAAGTAGTTTATAGCGAATCTCTGCTGCAAGCGGCGAAAAAAGGCGATGCTGAAGCACAATTCTATTTGGGTCTGTGCTACGCCAATGGCGAGGGCATTGTTCAGGACACAAAAGAAGCGGTCAGATGGTATCGCCTGGCAGCAGAGCAGGGCCTTGCTGAAGCACAATTCAATTTGGGTGTGCGCTACAACAATGGCGAGGGCATTGTTCAGAACAAAAAGGAAGCGGTCAGATGGTATCGCCTGGCAGCAGAGCAGGGCCTTGCTGAAGCGCAATTCAATTTGGGTGTGCGCTACAACAATGGCGAGGGCATTGTTCAGGACAAAAAGGAAGCGGTCAGATGGTATCGCCTGGCGGCAGAGCAGGGACTCACTGATGCGCAATTCAATTTGGGTAATTGCTACAACAATGGCGATGGCATTGTTCAGGACAAAAAGGAAGCGGTCAGATGGTATCGTCTGGCGGCAGAGCAGGGCTATGCTTATGCGCAATACAATTTGGGTCTGTGCTACTACAATGGCGAGGGCATTGTTCAGGACAAAAAGGAAGCGGTCAGATGGTTTCGCCTGGCGGCAGAGCAGGGAATTGCATTTGCGCAGACTAATTTAGGATTATGTTATGGTACTGGAGAAGGCGTTATCTTAGATTACAGTGAAGCGTATTTCTGGTTTTTAATTGCTTCTGCAAATGGAATTGATATGGCCAAAGATAACCGTGAGATTGCAGCCAAACAATTAAGCAAACAACAGCAGGAACAGCTACAGGCCAGAGCCCGGAAGTGGTTTACCGAGCATAATTGATAGATCATATAAAACACAAAGCAGATATATTGTTTTCCTCTTCGGGGGATATATTCTGCTTAAAACAATCAGCGGTTTGTCCTATATATGTCCTACGGACTTTTGGGCAAACCGCTGTAACGCTGGAGCTAAATGGGGGAGTCGAACCCCCGACCTACTGATTACGAAGCAGTTCTCAGTCGACGCGAGACGCATCCAATCCAGTTATCGTGGCTTTGCTTCTTGCCCAAATGCAAACCCAGGCTTGCAAGAATGGAATCGTCTCCAGGCGCGCCGCAGGTGCCAGAAGCAGAAAAGATTTGACACAAATAGCCTGTGCTGGATTTTGTTTTTAAACTCAAAATACTTTGTGAAACGATAAAAATAAGATATATGGAGAAAACATGAACAAGATGCCTTATGCAGAACCCTGGCGCATCAAAATGGTGGAGCCCCTGAAAATCCTGAACAAAGAGCAGCGCGAAGCCAAGATCAAAGCGGCCCAATACAACCTCTTCAGCCTCGATGCGGAAGACGTGTATATCGACCTGATCACAGATTCCGGAACCAACGCCATGAGCGATAGACAGTGGTCTGCCCTCATGATGGGCGACGAGAGTTATGCCGGAAGCCGCAGCTTTTTGCGCATGAAAAAGACGATCCAGGAGCTTTTGGGCTTCGAATTTGTGATGCCCACTCATCAGGGCAGAGCTGCAGAAAATGTCCTGTTTTCGGTGATGTTGAAAGCCCACGACATCGTCCCCGGCAATGCACATTTTGATACCACCAAAGGGCACATCGAATTTCGTCATGCCACTGCGGTGGATTGCACTGTGGACGCAGCTTCGGACATGAATTCGGAACTGCCTTTCAAGGGTAATGTCGATATCGACAAGCTGGAAGCTTGCATCAAAGCGCACGGTGCCGAGAAGATTCCCTTTATGGTTCTGACTGTCACCTGCAATACCGGAGGCGGACAGCCGGTTTCCATGGCCAATATCAAGGCCGTGGCCAAGGTCTGCAAACACCATAAGATTCCTTTGATCTTTGATTCTGCGCGCTTTGCCGAAAATGCCTATTTTATCAAAACTCGTGAAGATGGCTATCAGAATAAGACCATCAAAGAGATTGTGAAAGAGATGTTTAGCCATGCTGACGGTATGACCATGAGTGCGAAAAAAGACGGCATCATCAATATGGGCGGATTCATCGGCCTCAGAAGCGAAGAAATCTATCGCCAGTGCTGCACTTTCAGCATCATGTTTGAAGGCTACATCACCTATGGTGGCATGAGCGGACGGGATATGGAAACCCTGGCCACCGGCCTCCTGGAAAGCACGGAATTTGATTATCTGCAGGCCCGCATCTCGCAGGTGAAGTATCTGGGAGACGAAATCACCAAACTCGGCATCCCAATCGTGAAACCAGCCGGTGGACACGCGATCTATGTGGACGCCAAAAGCTTCTTCCCGCAGATCCCGCAGACGCAGTATCCCGCCCAGGTTTTGGGTGTGGCACTGTATGTGGAAGCCGGAGTGCGCGGAGTGGAAATCGGCACTGTACTCGCAGACCGGGATCCCGATACCCGCGTGGAACGCATTCCCAAGATGGAACTGCTCAGGCTGGCTATCCCCCGTCGTGTATATACCAATAATCACATGGACATAGTGGTCTGGGGATTAGAGCAAATCTGGGCCAAACGTGAGACTTACCGCGGACTCAAAATAAAGTACGAAGCGCCTATTATGCGGCACTTCACCGCTACATTTGAAACGCTTTAAGCATAAAAGACATGCGGTTGTCACTTTTGAACTTGACACAATGTGGCAACTTGCAGTTTTGGCTTATGATGACAAAACTAAGATCAGGAGAAAACCATGAACATTATTGAAGATTTATACTACACCGAAAGCCATGAATGGGTGAGAGTCGAAGGCGATACCGCCACCGTCGGAATCACTGATTTTGCACAGCACGAGCTGGGCGATATTGTGTTTGTAGAGCTGCCTGAAGTAGGCATGAAAGTAGATGCTGGCGAGCCTTGTGGCTCCATCGAAGCAGTGAAAGCTGTGGAAGACATGATTTCCCCACTTTCCGGCAAGATAGTCGAGCGCAATACAGATTTGGAAGATAGCCCGGATTTGATGAATAAATCCCCCTATGAAGATGGGTGGCTGATCAAGATTCGGATGAGCGACAAAGATGAGCTTGACAATCTTTTAAGCGCAGTAGAATACAAGAAAGCCATACCTGAATAATTTGCGGCTAATGGCCGGACATTGATAAAAAGAAGCTCCAGCTTTCTGATCATCCTATCTGCCCCTTCGGGAGGAGGTAAAACCACGATTTTGAATGAAATCCTGGCTAAGGCGGATAGCATCGATTATTCTGTGAGCTATACCACGCGGGCCCCGCGAGGAACTGAGCAAAACGGGATTCATTATCACTTCGTGAACGAAGCTGAATTTGAAACCCGTATTGCCCAGGGAGATTTTCTGGAACACGCGAAAGTCTTTGGCCATAGCTGGTATGGAACCTCGATCAGCTTTACTCAGTCCCGGCTGAGCCTCGGGCACCATGTGATCATGGATATCGATGTGCAGGGAGCCGCTCAGATCAGCGCCACAAAAGTGCCGCTGGTGAAGATATTCATTATCCCGCCTTCGATGGATGTGCTGAAGGATCGGCTGATCAAACGAGGGACGGATAGTGAAGAGGCTATTCAGCGCAGGCTGAACACCGCAGAAAAAGAACTGGACTGTATTCCAGATTATGATTATCTGGTGATAAACGATGATCTGGACCATGCCGTAAGTGACGTGATGGCCATTATCAAGGCCGAAGAAAACCGGGTATGCAGATACCACAACCCCATGCAGGGATTCCTGCAACAGGAGAAAAAAACATGATTGATGAAAAGATTGAAAACTTCCTTGAAAAAGGCAATATCAACTATTTGTATTGCTTGCTTTCCAAGCTGGAAGCACATCGGATCAACCAATTCCCGACCTTTGTAAAACAGAAGTTTGCCAAAAAGCTGACCGTTATGGCGATGGAACACGTTGCGGATAACGAAGTGCCGGATTATATCAGCGAATTGGAAGAGGCCGAACGCATTTTGGCCGCCGAACGCGCGCTCTATGAAGATGACGACGACGTGCTCGAATTTGGCGAAGAGACCATTGACGACTCCGCTCGCTTCGTGAAAGAGATTGAAGCCACAGACCTTACAGACTATGATAATCTAGAAGTGGTGAAGGATCCCTTTGCCGATCTGGACGAAGACGATGACGACGATATCGATATCGAAAACGATGATCTTGACGAAGACGATGACGAAAGCTAATGTCAAGACGTGCCCTGATCCAATACCTTGAACTATTAAAACAAAGCGGCATCCGGCAGCTTTACCACGAACCCGCCAAAGTTCTGACTCCTCTGGATAAAAAAGCACTGCTGGAATCACTGGCCCGGAAGTATGCAGATTGCGATAAGTGCCCACTGGCCGCAGGGCGTCTCAATCTGGTCTATGGCGAGGGCAATGAAAACAGCACCGCCATGCTCATCGGTGAAGCCCCCGGGGATAGCGAAAACAAGATCGGCAAACCCTTTGTGGGCGCTGGCGGCAAGCTTTTGGACAAGATGCTGGAAGCCATAAAGATCTCGCGGGAAGACATTTACATCGCTAATATCGTGAAATGCCGCCCTCCCGAAAACCGCAATCCCAGCACGGAAGAACGCCTGGCCTGCCTGCCCTATCTGGTGGAGCAAATCCAGATCATCCAGCCCAAAATCCTGCTGATCATGGGATTGGTGGCAGCGCAAAGCCTTTTGGGCAATACCAATACCCTCACCTGGCACCGGGAGACCTGTCATGAATTTATGGGCATTCCTGCCTTTGTGACCTACCATCCCGCCGCTCTTTTGCGCAATAGCAATTGGAAGCGTCCGGCTTGGGAAGACCTGCAAGCCTTTCAGAAAGAATACGAAAAGCTGCTGTGATCAAAAGACTTACACTCCTTTTGGTTCTGGTCAGCTACATCTGGCTAGCTACTGCAGACATCCTTATTTATGGCGATACCCGCAAACATCCTGAGGTGCATCGCGTTCTGATCGAACAGGTAAAAGGGCTGCCGCTTGAGCTGGCCTTTCACACAGGAGATCAGAATCAAAAAGGTCAAACCCAGGCCGAATATGATGACTTCAAAGATGTTATCAGTCCGCTGAAGGACATCTTCTATCCCGTGCGGGGCAATCATGAAAAAGACCTACAGCTATTTCAAAGCAACTTTCCAGTAGTCTCCGAGAAGAGTTATTACACTGTGCAGCATGACTCTCTGAAGTATATCGTGCTGGATAGTAATCTGGATCTTTTGCCAGGCTCTGTACAACATAACTGGTTCAAAGAGCAATTGGTTGCTGATGAACTGCCCAAAATCCTGCTGCTGCACCATCCCGTGCTCAGCTCTGGCCATCACGGTCAGGAACTCGGTTTGGAGCTGTATCTGCCTGCTCTTTTGAAGAAACACAAGGTGCTGGCGGTCTTTTGTGCGCACGATCACGATTTTGAACATCTGTATCTGGATGGCGTTCATTATTTTGTCACCGGCGGTGGGGGCGCTCCCCTCAGGGAGATGGGCACGCTCAGTCCATACAGCCTCTATTTTGAGAAGATCCATCATTATATCATCATGCAGAAGACGGACACGAAGCTGCTTCTGGAGACCTTTGATTTGCAGGGTAAGTCCATCTACGAGTGTCAAATAGACCTGGAGCAATAAGCACATGAATAAAAGAGTAATGGTTATTAACGACCTCTCCGGATTTGGCAATACCTCGCTGATGGCGATCATTCCCACCCTCTATAGTTTTGGGCTGGCGCTCTCTGTCCTGCCCACCTCTTTGCTTACGGCCAATACCTGTTTTGCGGACTATCATATGCAGGGGACGGACGATTTTATGCGCGAAAGCCTTGCCCATTGGGAAGCGCTTAAGATGGAGTTTTCGGCCATCTACAGCGGGTTCCTGGCAAATACCCAGCAAGTGGATATTGTGCTGGATGCCATCGATACTTTTGGCGGGAAAGATTGCCTGGTTTTGATCGATCCCGTGATGGCGGATAGTGGCGAACTGTATAGCTGCTATGGCGAATCCATGATTCATGCCATGCGCAGGCTGGTGGCCAGGGCCGATATCATCAGTCCAAACTACACGGAAGCCTGTTTCCTGGCCGAGGTTCATTGTCAACAGAAGTGCACAGATAGTGGCTTGCAGGAGCTCTGTGCCAGACTTCATAAATTGGGCGCTAAAGAACTGGTAATCACCAGTGTTCCGCATGAAAAGTGGGACAATGCAGTGCTCTATTCCAACGGGACGGAACTTGAGCTTTTCAAATGTGCCTATATTCCTTGCTTTTATACCGGAACCGGAGATATCTTCAGCACACTGATGCTGGCTTACCGTCTGCAAGCTATGGATATACACGAGGCGATCAACCGGGCTACCCAATCTATATATCATGCCATTGAGCTGAGCCAAATAGCCGGTCAGCCAGGCGCGGAGGGAGTCTTATGGGAGAAGATCTTATGTCGGGCAGACCTGAACTAAAGCGAACCAGGATCTGCTTTACAGATCTGGATGGTACCCTGATGCACTCTGCGGGCATCATCTCAGAGCCGAATCACGAGGCTTTGGATGAGCTTCACCGGCGCGGCATTTACCGGATACTGGCTACTGGCAGATCACTTTACAGCCTCAAGAATGTGGTTCCGCACGACGCTCCCTTCGATTATGCCATCTTTGCCACCGGAGCCGGAATCCTGGATTGGCATAGCAAGGAACTCATCTATTCCCATGATCTGGACGCCGATGAAGTGAGGAAAGTCTGCGATACTTTGGAAGAGTTTGAGGTGGATTACATGCTGCACAACAAGGTCCCGGATACCCATCTCATGCACTATCGGGCCAAGGCTGGATTAGCGGACTTTTGGCGCCGGATCGAGCATTACAAAAGCTATGCGGAAGAGCTGGATCTCAGCAAAATGGAAGAGATCATGGAAGCAACGCAGTTTTTGGCGATGGTAGCGCAGGACCGTGAAGACATCTATAAAGAGATCTACAAGAGACTCTATCCCCTATCTGCAGTGAGAACTACTTCTCCGATAGACTATTGCACGATGTGGATCGAGATCTTTGCCCCCGGGGTGAACAAAGGCGGGGCCGTGCGCTTTATGATGCGGAAACTGGGCGCTTCAGCAGATGATATCATGGTAATAGGGAATGACTATAACGATCTGGACATGCTGAAAATCAGCCCCAATGCCTATGTGACAGGCAACGCCCCCCAGGAACTACGCCGCAAGTATGAGACGGTGGCCACCTGCGATACCAATGGCTTTGCCGAAGCCGTGTGGAAGTGGCTGGAGCTGTAGAGCTACTCCGACAAGCCGGCCAGTTCCTCCCAATATGCCATAGCCCGTCTGAGATGCGGGATCACGATCGAACCACCCACTATCAGTGCGATATTCATCGCTTCATTTAGCTCAGTCTCATTCACACCGGCCGCCTTGCATTGATCCAGGTGGTAGCAAATGCAATCATCACAACGCAGGACCATGGAGGCCACCAAACCCATCATTTCCTTGTACTGGAGCGGGATTGCGCCATCATCATAAGCGGCATTGTCCAGGGCAAAAAAGCGCTTGATATTCAGGTTAGCTTTGTCCAGGGTGAGCTTGGTGAGCCGGGTCCGTTCTGTGCGAAATTCTTTTACTTTCATTGCATATTCCTTTAGACTTTTTGCACGCTCTTGATGATATCCCGCAGTTCGTCCGCTGTAGGGATCACGGGCGAGATCTGGATGTTTCTGCTACTCAGGATCTGGGCCATCCAAGCCTCCAGGTCTATGCCGTTCAAATCCACCTTTAGCCCAATGGGAAAGCCGTCCAGCCAAGCCATAAATTCATCCTGACTCATACCTATCTTGTCGAAAAGCAAACTCAATTCGGGCTTGATTGCCGGAGTATAAAGCTTCATGATCTGCTTCAAAAACATGGCATTTGCCAAGCCGTGGGGGACGCCAAATTCCGTGGTAAAAGGGTAGCCAATGGCGTGTTGCAATGTAGTGCTGGTATGGGCGATGGCGATTCCTCCAAATAGCGAAGCCTGCGCCAAAGCTTCCCGCGCCGGCAGATTGTCCGGCTCTTTCAGGCACAGAGCGAGATTCTGGACGATCAGCCCGATGCCACGCGCGATCAGCGGAAAGAGCAGCGGCTGTCTGTTCGTGCTGTAGATCCCTTCCAAAAGGTGGGACAAAGCATCCATAGAGGTATTCAGGCTCACCGTGCTGCTCAGGCTGCGCATGTATCTGGCATCCACGATGGCGAGCCTGGGGAAGATCAGATCGCTGCCAAACCCAGCCTTGATCTTGGTCTTCGTATTGGTCAAAACGCTGTACTGAGTGACCTCAGAGCCGGTGCCATGCGTGGTGGGAATAGCCACGATGCTGTAGCTTTTCTTCCTTAAAGTCTCGTCATAGAGCTGGTCTTCAGAAAGCATATTGGCCGCAGCCAGAGAGATCGCCTTCGCTGCGTCCAAGGGTGATCCGCCACCGATGGCGATGATGAAATCACAGCCTGTGCAGAGGAGCTGATCTTTGCCTGCCATCACAGAGCCCAGATCAGGATTCTCGCGAACCTGAGCGAACACGCTATGCGCAATCCCCTCTTCTGAGAGGAGCGGCAGAAGCTCTGCCATCACCCCACTTTTGAGAGCGCTACTTTTTCCAGTAACGATTAAGGCTTTCTTGCCCAGGTTACGAATATATTGACGGGCTTGGCTCAAAGCGCTGCTGCCCATGAATATGCGGGTAGGTAAGTATAACATGATCTACTCCATCATAAACGGATATTCATACTTAGTGGCGGGTACAAAGTTCTCTTTGATCGAACGCGCCGAGATCCATCTATGCAGATTCATGGAGGAGCCGGCTTTGTCGTTTGTGCCGGAGGATCTTCCGCCGCCAAAGGGTTGCTGTCCCACCACGGCTCCGGTGGGCTTATCGTTGATATAGAAATTGCCGGCAGAGTGATACAGGATGTCATTCGCCAGGACGATTGCGCATCTATCCTGGGCGAAGATGGCGCCGGTGAGGGCATAGGGCGAGGTCTCGTCGCAGAGATGCAGGGTCTGCTCATACTCTTTGTCTTTATAGACATAGACCGTGAGGACGGGGCCGAAGATCTCTTCCTGCATGGTTTTGAACCTCGGATTCGTGGTTTTGATGAGGGTGGGCTGCACGTAGTAGCCTTCGGAATCATCGCAGTTTCCACCCCAGAGGATTTCCGCTTCGTTGGAGGCGCGGGCATAGTCTATATAGCCTTTGATATTGTCAAAACTGGTCTGATCGATCACGGCGTTTACGAAGTTTGAGAAATCCTGCACGTCGCCCATTTTCACCGTTTCCAGCATGGCGATAGCTCTCTCGTGCCAGGCCTCATAGAGCGATTCCGGGATGTACATGCGGGAGGCTGCGCTGCATTTTTGGCCTTGATATTCGAAAGCTCCACGCACGCTGGCCACAGCCAGGGCATCGATATCGGCTGAAGGATGCGCAAAGATAAAGTCTTTGCCACCGGTTTCGCCCACGATGCGGGGATAGGATTTGTACAGGCCGATATTATTGGCCGTGCGTTTCCAGATTGTGTTGAAGACCTGGGTGCTGCCTGTGAAGTGTACGCCCGCCAGATGCGGAGAGTCCATCACGAGATTGCCGATCTCGGAGCCTTTGCCGGGGATGAAATTGATCACGCCCTCTGGCAGGCCGGCCTCACGCAGGATTTTCATGATGAGATATCCGCTATAGACTGCGGTGCCGGCAGGTTTCCAGACCACCGTGTTGCCCATGAGCGCAGGAGCGGAGGGCAGGTTCCCCGCGATCGAGGTGAAATTGAAGGGAGTGATGGCAAAGATGAAGCCTTCCAAAGCCCTGTATTCTGAGAAGTTCCATTCTCCCCGGGGAGAGATCAGCGGCTGTGTTTCATAGATCTTCTGGGCAAAATAGGCATTGAATCTCCAAAAATCGACCAATTCGCAAACGGCATCGATTTCGGACTGAAAAGCGTTTTTGCTCTGGCCCAGCATGGTGGCGGCATTCATCTCATCACGGTATTTGGTAGCAAGCAGATCCGCCGCTTTTAAGAAGATAGCCGAACGGTGATAAAAAGGCATTATACACCAATCATAAGAGGCGCACTTAGCTGCGCCAATAGCGTCATTGATGTCTTTTTCACCAGCTTTGTGATACTTGGCCAGAATGTGCTGGTGAGCATGAGGCTCCACACAATTTCCCAGATTGCCACTGAAGACTTCTTTGCCGTTGATGATGGCTGGGATTTCATAATAGTCTTTGGCCATATCTGATAAGGCTTTTTGCAAGAGCTCGCGCTCTTTGGAGCCAGGGGCGTAGGTCAGGATAGCTTCATTTTTGGGAACAGGTACGTCGAAAAACATCTTGTCTCCTTGTTTAGAAAGTTGAGAGGGTTGAGAAGGTTTAGAGGGTTCTGCGTGCCCTCTCCAAAATTATGAAGACAGCTTTTGCTGTCTTTTCACCTGAGCCGTACTCTCTCTGAGGTATAGCGGCTCCAAATCGGAAAGCGTTTCTCCCTCATAGCCGAGGGTGGGCAACATGGCGGCCAGGCTGAAGAGCCCCTCCGCTCTGGGTGTGCAGAAATAATCGGGGGCATATTCCGCCTTAATTCCTTCTGCTTCCAAAACTTTGCGGATAATCTCGGCTCCGCTACCGGTGATGATGGCGTCTTTGAGATCCCACTGCAGTATGTCTATGGGCGCAAGCACCTTGGGCGCCTGAATGATGCCAAGATCGGACTGATAAAGGGCGGCATAAAGCTCTTTCATTCTGGCATCGATCACACTGAGGATATTTTTGCCGCTGATGGTGCAGGGCAAAGCCGATAGTTGCAAAGAGTTATAGGCTTTGACCGGAATGCCCAGGCCATAAGCAATGCCTTTCACTGTGGCCAGACCAATCCTGAGCCCGGTAAAAGAACCCGGACCGATGCAGACCAAAAGCTCCACCAGGTCCTGAGGGCTTTTGCCGCAGACTTTGAGAGCGCTGTCGATGGCAGGCATCAGTGTCTCGCTATGCGTTACTCTGATGTCAAAATAGGCGCTATACAGCAGCTTTCCGGCTTCACTAAGGGCGATGGAGCCGGAGCTTTGGGATGTATCAAGTGCTAGCTTCAATTGCCCTGGCTGATAAAATCGTCGTAAAGCTGTTCGAAGTGCAGCTTGTGTTTGGCTTCGTCGGAGGCCAGACGCCTGAATAGTGTGGAGATCTCAGAATCGGGGAATTTTTGGCTCATTTCCGTATAGAGTTTCACGGAGTTTTCTTCCCGTTTCATGGCTTTGATCAGAATGCTTTGATAGGTCAGCTCACTTTCAGCCAGTTCTTTGGTGAGGTATTCGCTGATCTTCAGATTCGGGATATGCTTGATATCCTCTTCTCTTACGCCTTTATTACGAATACCTTCGATCACCATGATATGCCCCATTTCCATTTGTTCCATCTCTTTGAGCATCTGCTTTTGATCGGCAAACTTGGCCTTATTCTGCAGACTCCGATAAAACGAAACCGCGTCTTTTTCGCGTTCAACGGCAAAATCCAGGATTTCATTGAATTCTATAGTGGTCATAGTTCCTCAAAACACTGTTAGTTCAGATTATAAGTAAGCAGCCGGAAAACTATCCGGCTGCTTATGATTATGCTTTAGTCCAGGGGTTCAAACATGTCTTTTCCGACACCGCATTCCGGGCAAACGAAGTCTTCGGGCATTTTTTCGAACGGAACGTTGTCGTAATCTGCTGGATCAAAGATCCAGCCACAGGCGATGCATTGCCATTTTTTCATGGGTATCCTCCAGGGATTTATTTAGTAATTTTCCTTATGTATTGCAAAGTAATCTTGCGGATGATCGCAAGCGGGGCAGATCTTGGGTGGGGTAAGGCCTTCATGGATGTATCCGCAATTCAGGCATTTCCAGAACATTTTTTCTTCT
>Ga0265295_1000312_pt1 | contig 99182 bp, 89 predicted proteins | sample Munlansysbiofilm_FD_192503 | JGI IMG/M metagenome (GOLD analysis project Ga0265295, IMG submission 192503) | Leachate microbial communities from a municipal landfill in Southern Ontario, Canada - Methane capture system biofilm | ecosystem: Engineered > Solid waste > Landfill > Unclassified ... | reverse complement strand
TTTTGCCAATAGAAGGGGAATTCTCAATGATGCGTCCGCAAATAAATTCAGCGACTTACACAACCTTTGCTGCCAGCGCTTTAGCGCTAATGATCTCATCGCAAGCGATGGCGGGTACTGTGACAACAGATGGCCCTGATATCACCATTAAAACCAAAGGTGGCTTTGAGGCTGCTGCAGTTGATAAGTCTTTTTCATTTAAGTTGGGTGGTCGTATTCAAGCTGACTTTGACCAATTTGATGGGGTTTATACGAAAAATGGTAAGAGTGCTAACGAGGCGTATTTTCGTCGTGCGATTTTAGAACTTTCTGGTACGGTCTACCATGATTGGAAATATGCCTTTAACGTAGATTTTGCAGAAGATGGCAGCAGTAAATGGGATGAGGCATCCATTACTTACACAGGTTTTAAACCAGTGAAGGTGAAAGTGGGTCGTTTTGATACAGACTTTGGTTTAGAAAAAGCGACCAGCTCTAAGTGGATTAGCACCATTGAACGCTCGATTATCTATGATGCTGGCGAGTGGGTTAACGACAAGCAAGACGGCATGGGTGTGCAGGTCAGCGGCACAGCAGGCATGTTCTACGGTTCGGCGGGTATCAATCGCGCCAAAGGTAATGAAGACAGTAATGGCAGCAACAACAATACTTACAACATGCGTGGTGTGATTGCACCCATGGCTGAGGCCGGTAATGTTCTACACTTTGGCTTGAACTATGCCCAGCGCAGTACTGAAGATTTTGATGGGCGTATTCGCTCGCGCCTCGGTGTGCGCGGTACCACGGAAGACTCAACCAACGGTAATCGTCCAACCTTTGCTAGCAGCCAAACTGGGCAGTTTGATAATGATAGTGCTTGGGGTTTAGAGGCAGCCTATGCGCTAGGTCCATTCTCTGCGCAAAGTGAATACCTGCGCCGTAATATAGATGCGAAGTCGGGTTCAGCCATGAAAGACCGTCAGGTAGATGGCTATAACGTACAGCTTGCCTATACCTTAACGGGTGAAGCGCGTGGTTATAAATTGGATGGCGGTAAATTTGATAGCATCAAGCCGACGAATAAACAAACAGGTGCTTGGGAACTGGTCTATCGCTATGATCATTTAACTGTTGCTGATGCGGATGTGGACATGATTGGCAACTTTTATGACACTGAAGCGAAAGTGCATACGATGGGTGTGAACTGGTATGCCAACGATGCGATCAAGGTGTCTGCGAATTACTTGAAAGCTAAAACTGATAAAGTTGCCAATACCGCCAATGATGATAGCGGTGATGCAATCAGTTTACGTGTTCAGTACGTCTTTTAAAGATTCAAACGTATTGTAGTCAATGGTGCTCCTTTAACCCTGCTTCGGCAGGGTTTTTTTATTTGCTTCAATAAAATCTGATTTTTTACACACTATTGCTGACATTTGCAGTAAAAGTAGGCATATTCAGTGAATTGTCTTTAAAACCAAGGATTATCGATGGCCAACATTTTAGTTTTACATGGGCCTAACTTGAATTTGTTAGGTTCGCGCGAGCCAGAGGTCTATGGCGCCATCACGTTAGCGCAGATTAATCAGGCTTTAGTTGAGCAAGCACAGGCGGCAGGACATCACCTGACGTTCTTGCAAAGCAATGCAGAGCACGTACTCATCGAGCGTATTCATGCCGCGCGTGATGAGAAAATTGACTGTATCATTATTAATCCAGCTGCTTTTACTCATACCAGTGTCGCATTGCGTGACGCGCTGCTTGCTGTGAGCATCCCATTCTTTGAAGTGCACTTATCTAACGTGCATAAACGAGAACAGTTTCGTCATCACTCCTACTTTTCTGATGTGGCAGTGGGTGTGATTTGTGGTCTAGGTGCTAGCGGCTACCGCTTCGCTTTAGACGCAGCGTTTGAACATATTAAATAATAATCTCTCAAATTTGGAGCCATGGTCTATGGATATTCGTAAAGTAAAGAAGCTTATTGAACTACTAGAAGAGTCTGGTATTGATGAATTAGAAATCCATGAGGGCGAAGAATCCGTTCGTATCAGCCGTCATAGTAAACAAGTCGCACAACAGCCGATGTATGCGCCTGCTCCACAAGCACCCGTTGCTGCACCAGTCGCCGCTCCTGCAGCAGACGTAGCCGCACCTTCTTGTCCTAAATACAATGGTACAGTTGCTCGTTCACCTATGGTGGGTACTTTCTACCGTGCCGCGTCACCAACGGCAGCAGACTTCGTTACTGTTGGTTCAACTGTGAAAAAAGGCGATATTTTGTGCATCGTTGAAGCGATGAAAATGATGAATCACATTGAAGCCGAAGTGGGTGGCGTGATTGAGTCTATCCTAGTTGATAATGGCCAACCGGTTGAGTATGACCAACCTCTATTCACCATTGTCTAACGACTTAGGAGTTTACAATGCTGGAAAAAGTCCTGATCGCCAACCGTGGTGAAATTGCGTTACGCATTTTACGCGCTTGTAAAGAGTTAGGTATCAAAACAGTGGCCGTGCATTCAACCGCAGACCGTGAGTTGATGCATTTATCCTTAGCTGATGAGTCTGTTTGTATTGGACCTGCGCCTGGCGCACAGTCCTATTTACAGATCCCCGCTATTATTGCAGCGGCGGAAGTTACCGGTGCTACTGCGATTCACCCCGGTTACGGTTTCCTAGCGGAAAACGCTGACTTCGCTGAACAAGTGGAAAAATCAGGTTTTGCTTTTGTTGGGCCGACTGCTGCAGTGATTCGTTTAATGGGCGACAAAGTCTCCGCCAAAGCAGCGATGATCGCTGCTGGGGTACCTGTAGTGCCGGGTTCTGAGGGAGCCTTGCCTGAAGATGAAAAAGAAGCGTTAGCGATTGCTCGCGAAGTCGGCTACCCGGTAATCATCAAAGCATCGGGTGGTGGTGGTGGACGTGGTATGCGCGTCGTGCACAAAGAAGAAGATTTGATTCGATCGGCTATTTTAACGCGTAATGAAGCTGATCAAGCCTTTGGCAACCCAGTGGTGTACTTGGAAAAGTACTTGGGCAATCCGCGTCACGTAGAAATTCAAGTATTGGCTGATGGCCAAGGTAATGCGATTCACTTAGGCGATCGTGATTGCTCACTGCAACGTCGTCACCAGAAAGTGATTGAAGAAGCTCCCGCCCCTTTTATTGATGAAGAGGCGCGCCAACGTGTCTATGCGCGTTGTGTGAAGGCCTGTATTGATATTGGTTACCGCGGTGCTGGCACCTTTGAGTTTCTTTATGAAGACGGTAACTTCTACTTTATTGAAATGAATACGCGCGTGCAGGTTGAACACCCTGTCACTGAGATGATCACCGGTATAGATATCGTTAAAGAAATGCTCAGTATTGCGGCTGGTAATAAGCTGTCAATTAAGCAAGAAGATGTTGTGCTGCGTGGCCATTCAATTGAGTGTCGGATTAACGCTGAAGATCCTGATAATTTTATGCCGAGTCCGGGTAAAGTGAAACACTTCCATGCGCCCGGCGGTAATGGCGTGCGGGTTGATTCACATTTGTACAGCGGCTACACCGTACCACCTAACTATGATTCGCTCATTGGCAAAATCATTACGTGGGGCGCGACACGTGAAGAGGCGATGGCACGTATGCGTAATGCTTTAGATGAAATTATCATTGATGGTATTAAAAGCAATGTGGCACTGCACCGCGATTTACTCAATGATCAAGGTTTCTGCAAGGGAGGGGTGAATATTCACTACCTTGAGAAGAAACTTGGCATGCAATAAGTCGGATTGTGTTAACAAAAAAACCGATCTTTTGATCGGTTTTTTTGTGTCTGTGAATTCTGGCGGTTAATGGCTGTTGTAAAATGGTTTAGCGACCGCGCAAGAAGAGTTTATCCAGTTCGTCCATACTGAGCTGAGTCCATGTAGGGCGGCCGTGGTTGCATTGACCGCTGCGTTCGGTGACTTCCATATCACGCAGCAGCGCATTCATTTCGATAAGCGTTAAGCGGCGGTTGGCACGCACTGCGCCGTGGCAAGACATGGTTGCTAGTAACTCATTGGTATGTGCTTGAATACGATCGCTGGTGCCGTACTCCATTAAATCCGCTAGAACATCGCGCACTAACTCTGCAGCATCCGCTTGTTTAAGCAGGGCAGGGATTTGTCGGATGGCTAAACTTTCTGGGCCTAGACCTTGCAACTCAAACCCCAGCTGAGTAAACCACTGCGCATATTGTTCTGCACAATCCACTTCGCGTTCGCTGAGCGCAAGGGTTTCGGGTACCAATAGTGGTTGACCGCGTAAGCCTTCATTGGCCATTGCCAGCTTGAGACGCTCGTACATCACCCTTTCATGGGCTGCATGCATGTCGACCAGGATAAGGCCCTGTTGGTTCTCGGCAAGGATATAAATGCCTTTAAGTTGGGCAATTGCGAACCCCAGTGGTGGAATTTCTTCCTGTGTTGATTCAGCTAAATTAGCTAAGGGCTCAGCAAATGCTTGATAGGCATGTTGATAGTTTTCAGGCGTCCGTGCTGCTTGGCCGTAACTGTTTTTATTAAAGCTGGCTGACGATGTACTGGGTTGGAATGCAGGTTGTACCTTAGGTATATTACCGAGCGGAATATGACCTTGTGGACCAAACTCGCCGGCTTCTAAGCCGCTGACAGTGGGCTGTGCATGTAAATTCAAGGTGCTTGCGGGTTCCAGCTTATCATCAGGGCGTATATCTGCGATCGCACGGTGCAAGGTGCTGTATAAAAAATCATGCACGCTGCGATTTTCACGAAAACGCACTTCATGTTTCGTCGGGTGTACATTGACGTCAACTGTATTGGGATCAAGCTCAAGAAACAAAACAAAAGCGGGGTGGCGACCACCATACAACACATCACTATACGCTTGACGCACGGCATGACTGACTAATCTGTCGCTGACGATGCGGCCATTGACGTAAAAGTGTTGCATATCGGCTTTGCTGCGCGAGAAGGTGGGTAAGCCAACCCAGCCCCATAAGCGTAAGCCATTGCGCTCAACATTAAGGGGTAAGGCTTGTTCGAGGAAGGCTTCGCCGCAGACTGCCGCAATGCGCCGTGCTTGCGAGACGTCATCTTGTGCAGGGTGTAATGCAAGAATCGTTTTGCCGTTATGCCGCAGGTGAAAGCCTACATCAAAACGTGCCAGTGCCATGCGTTTGATCACATCTTGTAAGTGATCAAACTCGGTTTTTTCAGTGCGTAAAAATTTACGACGTGCAGGCGTGTTGAAAAATAAATCACACACTTCAACCGTGGTGCCGACGGGGTGTGCCGCAGGTTGCACGCGCGGCTGCATATCACGGCCTTCAGCTTCTACTTGCCAGGCTTGTTCAGCACCAGTCGTGCGTGAGGTCAGCGTTAAACGTGATACTGAGCTGATAGAGGCGAGTGCTTCACCGCGAAAGCCTAGGCTGGACACGCCCTCTAAGTCTTCCAATATGACAATTTTACTGGTGGCGTGTCGAGCAAGGGCTAAAGGCAGCTGCTCTGCAGCGATACCATGACCATCATCACGGACTTGTAGGCGTTTTATCCCGCCTTGCTCAACATCAATATCAATGCGTTTAGCGCCGGCATCCAAGCAGTTTTCCAACAGCTCTTTAACCACCGAGGAGGGTCTTTCAACGACTTCACCTGCAGCAATTTGGTTGGCTAAGCGCGGGCTGAGAAGGTGAATGGCGCGTACATCCGTCATTATTGTCCTGCTAGAGTAGTGGCTGGCACAGTCAGTACTTGACCTATTTTAAGTGCATCGCTTTTTAAGTTATTCGCACTGCGTAGCTGTGCAGGGCTGATTTGATAACGCTGGGCTAACAAGGAAACACTTTCACCTGAACGTACCACGTGTTCACGTGGACCAATAGCCAGTTTGCCGGAATCGCGCAGCCAAGCAACATAGCTGCCGGGTGGTGGGTTTTGTTGGAAAAATTGACGAATACCGGAATGAATTGAACGTGCCAGTGCTTGTTGATGCGAGCGATTGGCCAGTTTGTTCGATTCGTTTGGATTGCTGATAAAGCCTGTTTCTACCAGGATGGATGGCATATCAGGTGATTTAAGCACCATAAAGCCAGCTTGTTCGACACGCTTTTTATGCAGTGGAGTAATGCGCCCCATATTGCTCAGTACTTTTTGCCCGATATCAAGACTGGATGACAGCGAAGCCGTCATGGACAGGTCAAGTAATACCCCAGCCAGCATGGCGTCTTTATCATCTAAGGTAACATTGCCTGCGCCGCCAATTAAGTCAGAACGGTTTTCACTATCAGCGAGCCAGCGTGCGGTTTCTGAGGTAGCACCGCTATCGGATAGCGCAAATACTGATGCGCCAAAGGCGGATGAGCGAGGGGCTGCATCGGCATGTACCGAAACAAATAAATCAGCACCTTTTTTGCGAGCAATTTCAGTGCGTCGTCGCAGGGGAATAAAGTAATCACCGGTGCGGACCAGTTCTGCGCGGAAGCCTTTTTCAGCATTGACCTGTCGTTGTAACTCTTGGGCGATTTTCAGTACGATATCTTTTTCACGTAAGCCTTTAGGGCCAATAGCTCCAGGATCTTCGCCACCATGCCCCGCGTCAATCGCAATCACAATGTCGCGTTTACCTGAGGAGGGTAAGGTTGACAGTTTAGGCGTAACAGTGCTGTTTGGTGGCTGAATAACAGGCGCAGGGGTTACTGGATGCGCATCACTATTGGGTGAAATATCAAATAGATCGACGACCAAGCGATGCCCGTATTGCTGGTTAGGCGTTAAAGTAAAACTCTTTGGAGAGACTTGCGCAGACACATCTAAAACTATACGCAGCTCATCGGCTTCACGACTCCCCGTGCGCACTTGGGTGATGGGTGATTTGCCGCCGGTTAGGCCTGTCAGTTCAGCCGATAACTGAGTGTGTTTAATATCAATAACAATACGATCAGGTGCGCTTAAGGTAAATACGCTGTGTTCAACAGGGCCTGTGAGGTCAAAGACCAAGCGCGTGTTATCAGGTGCTCGCCACAAGCGTACGCTGTTGATTTGCGTCATTGCAAAGGCTTGCACAGGTAAAACAATGCAGACAGCAAATGCTACCAATAAAGAATGTAGGCGCACAGATAACCTCGCTATGAATTTAAGTTCAGGTGGCTAGAGCAGCGCACCAACTTTCGCCACGTGTGCTATAAGGTAATAATCGCACAATTCGCCCTTCATTATGAGCCTTTATCGCTATTTCCAGGTCGGGTTGTGGTAAAAAACCTTGGCCTTGCTGCGGCCACTCAATTAAGCACAAATCATCATCAGCAAAGTAATCACGAATGCCTAAGTACTCTAGCTCTTCAGGGTCAGCTAAGCGATAGAGGTCAAAATGCCACGCGCGTAGGTTATCGATCTCATAGGGTTCAACCAATGTAAATGTTGGGCTTTTTACCGGACCTGTGTGTCCTAAACCACGTAGAATGCCGCGTGATAGGGTGGTTTTGCCTGCACCCAAATCACCCTGAAGAAAAATAATGCCATGCCCCGCGCTTTGTTGAGCCAGCGCATGACCTAATTGAGTCATTGCAGCTTCATCTTCAATATATAACTCTACGCCTGACATGGGCTATGCTCCTCTAGCAATTGTCGGATGGTCTCGCACATGTCGCTGGCCACTAGGCCACGCCCTTGGCTGGCCCGCTGCTCGCCTGCGCAGGCATGCAGCCAAACTGCTAAACATGCTGCTGAATAAGCGGGTAAACCTTGTGCTAACAACGCAGCAATGACGCCACTGAGGACATCACCAAAGCCCGCGCCAGCCATCACTGGATGACCCCGTTCAACGCGGGACAGTTCACCGGTAGGGGCGGCAATCAGAGAATGATACCCCTTAAGTACCGTCACGGCATTGTAGCGTTGTGCGATCGCTAATGCAGCAGCACAGCGATCGGCTTGTACCTGTGCTGTGCTGATGTTTAAGAGGCGTGCGGCTTCTCCTGGATGAGGCGTTAGGATGCATTGCGCGGGTGGCTGGCAGACATTATTGGCAAGCAGGTTTAATGCATCCGCATCCCATACTTGCATGATGGCACGCTGCGCTGCGCTACTCAGTAATGCGCGCGACCACGCTGATTGCCCGAGTCCTGGACCGACGGCTAGAACAGTGGCGCGCTGTAAAGGCTTACGCAGTTCAGCGCTTGAGCGTATGGCGCAGGCCATGACCTCAGGTAGACGGCTTAAGGCAGCACTGATGTGCTGTTCTCGGGTGGCCAAGCTGACCATGCCAGCGCCACAACGTAACGCCGCTTGCGCACAGAGTAGACCCGCGCCACCCATGCCTAGATCACCCGCAATGACGAGTACGTGACCGAGCTGGCCTTTGTGCGTATCTATCGCGCGCGGTGCAAGGCGTTCAAGATTCTCCGTGTGTATACTGCGCACTGACGTATCATCCATCATTATGGTGTGTACCAATGGTTGCTCAATAAATAACAGTATAACGGCCTTTTTTAGAGGGGATAGAATTGAATGTCATCTGCGCAGATTGATCTGATTGCCCTCACTGCTTCGATTCGTGAGTGGGCTGCTCAGCTGGGCTTTCAACAGGTCGGGATCGCTGATATTGAGTTAGACGAAGACGCTGCGCGACTGGATGCGTATTTAGCGGCTGGCTACCACGGTGAAATGGCGTATATGGCCAATCATGGCACGATGCGTTCACGTCCAGATGAGTTGGTTCCAGGTACGATTCGAGTGATTTCTGTGCGTATGGATTATCTTCCAGGTGATACGCAGATGGCGCAAGTGCTTGCGCAGCCTGAACAAGCGTATATTTCTCGCTATGCGTTGGGGCGTGATTACCATAAGTTAATCCGCAAGCGTTTGCAGATGTTGGCAGATAAAATCAGTCAGACGATAGGTCCATTTGGGCATCGTGCCTTTGTCGACAGCGCCCCTGTTTTAGAAAAGCCGTTAGCGCGTAAGGCTGGTTTAGGTTGGATGGGTAAAAACACTCTGATTTTAAATCGTAAAGCGGGTAGTTGGTTCTTTTTAGGCGAGCTATTAGTTGATTTGCCTTTACCTGTTGATCAACCTAACGATCGAGATCATTGTGGTAAGTGCACTGCTTGTTTAGAGGTGTGCCCAACCCAAGCATTTGTCGGTGAGCGCGTACTGGATGCCCGGCGTTGTATTTCCTATCTCACCATTGAGCTGAAAGGTACGATCCCAGAAGAGTTGCGACCATTGATTGGTAACCGAGTGTTTGGTTGTGATGATTGTCAGCTGGTTTGCCCTTGGAATCGTTTTGCTAAACCGACTCAAGAAGATGATTTTCAACCGCGTCATGGTTTGGATAACAGCAGTTTGGCTGAGTTATTTATGTTGACTGAAGCGCAGTTCTCCGCCCGCACGCTGGGCTCACCGATTCGGCGTGCGGGCTATGAGAATTGGTTGCGTAATCTGGCGGTAGGTTTAGGCAATGCACCGACGACTATTCCGGTGCTGGAAGCACTAAAAGCACGTCTTAACTATCCGTCTGAATTGGTCCGTGAGCATGTGCGCTGGGCGTTGCAGCAGCATCAATCAACGGCTGTCGCGGTTAAGCGACTGCTGACTCATTGAGTCAGCAGTAACAGAGACCCGTATTGATTGTATAAAGACCTGCGTGCGGGCAAGCGAACCTGTGTAAAAATCGCTATGATACGCACTCCTATTGACCCTTTAGTGTTTTAAAACATCATGACAGAAAACGATTATCAGTTGGCTTGGGGCATTTATGCTATTTCTGCCGTAGGCTGTTTGTTGGCGTGGTTTTATTTTACCGGATGGATGTGGCGTTATTTGCGCGAGCCTTTGCGCGTCATCGCTGCGGTGATCCTATTTACTCCCACGGTGGTTGATCCTGCGCGTGATTTTTATGCGCCAGCGATTGCTATGACGGTGATGGATTTGCTGTTTAAAGTCAGTAACGATGCTTGGCGCTCGATGGCTGACTTGGTGATGTATGGGGCGATGTTGTTTGCGGTGTACTCTATCTTTGTGCTGGTGCGTTGGTTGTTCACACGTAACAAACCTCGCGTAAAGACTGCCGCGAGTCCTAAAGCGGTAGCGGATGCAGAAGAGCCCGACTCTACCTTGACTCTGCAGCAAATGTTGGATTTGGAAAAAGATACTCAACAATCAGGTCTTAGTGCGCGTCGTTAGGAGAGGTTGGTATGTGTGAGTTGCTTGGCATGAGCGCTAATGTGCCGACCGATGTGGTGTTTAGTTTCACAGGGTTGATGCAGCGTGGCGGACGTACAGGCCCACACCGAGATGGCTGGGGGATTGGTTTCTACGAGGGACGCGGTCTACGTTTATTTCAAGATCCACAAGCCAGTGTTGATTCCGAAATTGCACGTCTTGTACAGCGTTATCCAATTAAAAGTGAAACTGTGATCGGGCATATCCGCCAGGCGAATGTTGGTGCGGTCAGTTTGGCCAATACCCATCCGTTTATGCGCGAGATGTGGGGACGTAATTGGTGCTTTGCGCATAATGGTCAGTTGGCTGGATTTGCGCCTGCTAGGGGTGCCTATCAGCCTGTCGGCGATACTGATAGTGAAGCGGCTTTTTGCGATCTATTAAATCGCTTGCGTTTAGCCTGTACAGAACAATGCTGTATCGAGCAGTTTTTGCCGGTGATTGTCGCAGCCTGCCAAGAGTACCGCAGTAAAGGTGTGTTCAATTGTTTGCTCAGTAACGGTGATTGGTTGTTTAGTTTTTGCAGCACTAAGCTGGCGCATATCACCCGTCGTGCACCTTTTGGTCCAGCGACCTTGAAAGATGCGGATATGAGTGTGGATTTTCATGCAGAAACGACTGCTAACGATATTGTGACGGTGCTGGCTACCGAGCCCTTGACTGATAATGAGCGCTGGAATGTCTATGCGCCTGGCGAATGGCGACTTTGGCGTGGCGGCGAGATGATTGCGCAAGGCCATAGTGATTAGTCTGGGAGCGCGGGCGGCTCGCCCGCAAAGGCTCGCAGTACGTTGTGTCTCAAACATACACATGACTCTGCATGTAAAGCAGCACGCAAAAGTGACAAGCAGACTGCGTGTATGACCCAGCGCGTTAGTATCGTTCTTCCCTCAACGGGTCTTCCTGACCCGATTCGGGCGCTGCGCCATGCCTGGCTACGCTTGCCACGAAACCAGCGCACTGCGTCTTAATCATTTATGTTGTTTGTGAGTTTGCAGCAGATAGCGAGCAGTGTATTTCGAATGTCTGAAAACTATGCTGTTGCTGTAGTGACTGGTGCGGCATTCAAGAAAGCACTACAAATCTTCGGCGAGTGCTTCGGGGTGGGTGTGATGAGCGAAGCCAAGGATGGCGTAGCGCCGGAGTTGAACCCTGGATGGGTTCATCGACGGATTAACACTTACCCCGAAGTACGGCATGCTGCGTATGTGTTCAAAACAAAAGCATTAAGCATGTTATGCGCATGCTGCACTGCGCTAGTACTGTTTTTCCCTCAACGAGACATCCTGTCTCGATTCGGGCGCTGCGCCATCCCTGGCTACGCTTGTCACAGCACTAGCGCAGTGCTCGTTGAATATCGGTATTGACGGTAAGCCGTGTAGCACGGCACGCACGCTATGTTCCACCACGAATCCAAACATTACTTGGCTAAATAACGCATGCCTTCTTCGAGGCCTTCAATGGTCAGCGGATACATCTCATCTTCTACTAGCTCACGAATAATCGAAGTGGACGCGCTGTAGTCCCATGTGTGTTTTGGATAGGGGTTTATCCAGATCAGTTTTTTAAACTTCTGCTTAAAGCGTTGCATCCATACATAGCCGGGTTCTTCGTTCCAATGCTCAACACTGCCGCCGGCTTGCGTCACTTCATAGGGCGCCATCGCGGCATCACCAATAAAGATTACTTTATAATCAGCACCGTATTTGTGCAGTAAGTCTTGGGTGGCTGTACGCTCACTGGTTCGGCGTAAGTTATTTTTCCAAACTGACTCATACACAAAGTTATGGAAATAGTAGTACTCCATATGCTTAAACTCAGTTTTACAGGCAGAAAAAAGCTCTTCGCAGACCTTCACATGGGCATCCATCGAGCCGCCAATATCAAAGAGAATGAGCAGTTTGACGGTGTTCCGACGCTCGGGGCGCATTTGGATGTTGAGTAGGCCTGCATCACGTGCGGTGTGATCAATGGTGCCGCCCAGATCAAATTCATCTTCGGCGCCTTGGCGAGCAAACTTACGCAAACGACGCAGGGCAACCTTGATGTTGCGTGTACCCAGCTCAACTTGATCATCGAGGTTCTTGTACTCGCGCTGATCCCACACTTTAACGGCTTTACCTTGGCGCTTGCCTTCCTCGCCCAAACGAAAACCTTCAGGGTTGTAACCGCCCGAGCCGAACGGACTGGTGCCACCGGTGCCAATCCATTTATTGCCGCCGCTATGTTTTTCTTTTTGCTCTTCGAGGCGCTCTTTAAAGGCTTCAATCAGCTTATCGAGACCGCCCAGTGATTCGATTTTTGCACGATCTTCTTCGCTTAATGAGCGCTCAAATTCGCGGCGTAGCCATTCATCCGGGATCAATGCCTCAATATGCTGATCGAGGTTCTCAATGCCTTTAAAGTACGCGGCAAAGGCACGGTCAAATTTATCGTAATGCCGCTCATCTTTGACCAAAATAGCCCGTGCGACATAGTAAAACTCATCCATGTCAGCAAACACCACGTTGTGTTTGAGCGCATTAATTAAATCCAGCAACTCGCGCACTGAAACCGGCACTTTTGCCGCACGCATCTCGTTAAATAAATTCAGTAGCATGGCCACAGACCTCTTATGTAAAAGGTGCAACGGGATGGCCTAAAGTGTTTATTAGGCAATCCCGTGCAGCGCATGTCGTTAGCGGTTCGTACGACGGCTCATAAAGGCCAAACGCTCAAGCAGCATGACATCTTGTTCGTTCTTCACTAAAGCTCCGGCCAGAGGTGGAATCGCCTTAGTGACGTCGCGTTCGCGCAGCACTGCTTCACCGATATTGTCGGCCATGAGCAGTTTTAACCAGTCAACTAACTCGCTGGTCGAAGGCTTTTTCTTTAAGCCCGGCACTTTACGTACATCAAAGAACACATCCAATGCTTCACTGACCAGTGACTGGCTGATATTGGGGTAGTGCACGTCAACAATTTTCTGCAATGTACTGCGATCAGGGAAAGCGATGTAATGGAAAAAACAGCGCCGCAAAAAGGCATCCGGCAATTCTTTTTCATTATTCGAGGTAATGATGATAATCGGACGGTGCTTAGCCTTAATGGTCTCGTCAGTCTCGTAGACGTAGAACTCCATTTTGTCGATTTCTTGCAGTAAGTCGTTAGGAAACTCAATGTCCGCTTTATCAATTTCATCGATGAGCAGGATGACCCGCTCATCGGCATCAAACGCTTCCCATAATTTGCCTTTTTTGATGTAGTTACGTACATCATTGACTTTCTCGGCATTGAGTTGTGAATCACGTAAACGGCTGACCGCATCGTATTCATACAAGCCTTGGTGCGCTTTGGTGGTGGACTTGATGTGCCAAGTAATCAAACGGGCGCCAAAGGATTCAGCCAACTGTTCAGCCAGCATGGTTTTACCTGTACCGGGTTCACCTTTGACCAGTAGAGGCCGTTCTAGGGTAATAGCCGCATTAACCGCTAGTTTAAGATCATCAGTGGCAACGTAGGATTGAGTACCAGAAAACTTCATAGCAAACCTCAGTAAGACAAATTCACTGCTCTTCTCTATAGAGAGCAGTCACAATAAAGCATGGGCTTACTATACCGTGCTCGCTAAGCTTTTGTGAACGAAATGGATATTTCGGTCATTATTTGCTCAGCGAGCCGATAAAATCAGACTAGACGCTAACGCCGCTGGGCTTTACGCTCTCTGTCATTACTTGTCATTCATAGAGGATTATACGATGAGCCGTATTTATGTCGATAATGCACAGAGCGTAGGCAATACTCCGCTGGTACAGATCAACCGTCTCGGTCCTAAAGGCGTGACTATTCTGGCTAAATTGGAATCACGTAACCCCGCTGGCTCGGTCAAGTGTCGGATTGGGGTGAGTATGGTGCAAGCCGCAGAAGCATCGGGGCGCTTAAAAGCGGGTGTGACGATGGTGGAGCCGACCTCTGGCAACACCGGCATTGGCTTAGCGTTTGTAGCGGCAGCACGTGGCTATAAGTTGATCTTAACTATGCCATCCTCGATGAGTATTGAGCGTCGTAAGATTCTTAAAGCCTTGGGTGCGCAATTGGTCTTGACTGAACCGGCCAAAGGCATGAAAGGTGCGATTGAAAAAGCCAATGAGATTGCTGCAACCGATCCGGACAAGTACTTGGTATTGCAACAATTTGATAATCCCGCCAATCCTGATGCGCATGAGAAAGCCACCGGCCCAGAGATTTGGCGCGACACTGATGGTGCGATTGATGTGCTCATTAGCGGTATTGGCACCGGTGGTACGCTGACAGGTATCTCGCGTTATATTAAAAATGCCTGTGGTAAGCCGATTTTATCGGTGGGCGTTGAGCCAACCAGCTCGCCGGTGATCAGTCAAATGTTAGCAGGTCAAGATGCAGTGCCTGCGCCACATAAGATTCAAGGTATTGGGGCGGGTTTTGTACCAAAGAATCTTGACTTGACGATGCTTGATCAAGTTGAGCTGGTCAGTGATGAAGAGGCCAAGTTGATGGCGCTGCGCTTGATGCGTGAGGAGGGTATTTTGTGTGGTATCTCCTGTGGTGCGGCGATGGCAGTGGCGGTACGTTTAGCTCAGCAACCTTGCATGCAAGGTAAAACGATGGTGGTGATTTTGCCTGACTCGGGTGAGCGCTACTTATCCAGCATGTTGTTTGAGGGACTCTTTACTGAACAAGAACTCGCGCAGTAAATTAATCGTCAGAGTTTATACAGTGTGCGCACTTGGTGTGCATGCACTCGGTTGTAATTATTTGGTGGAGCATTCTACATGGCGGTTAAGTGTCCAGCTGTTGCTATTGCAAAGCAGATCTTAGATGGATTTGATGATTACCGAGAGCAGTTTCGTAAAATCACCAATTTAGGCCGTGAGCGCTTTGAAAAAGCGCAATGGCAAGAGATACAAGATGCTTCGGCGGCGCGTATTCAACTCTATAAAATTCGCGTTGGCTTGGCGCGTGAGGCACTGCTGAGTGAGCATGGCAAAGAGGTGTTGCTGAATATTGAGTGCTGGCCGCAAATTAAGAAATCGTACATCGGGCAGATTGATTTACGCCTTGATGATGAGTTATCTGAGACTTGGTTTAACTCGATTTTCAACAGCTTGTTTAGTCATGACCTGATCAGTGATGACTGCATGTTTGTGCACAGCACGCGACCTGCATTGAGTGCGCATGATGCGCCGATGCAAATTCGTACCTATCAGCCGCACGGTGATCTTGCCGCTACACTGCGTCAAATCAGTGAGGACTATCGTTTTGCTGTGCCTTACGCGAATCAAGAAGCAGATTTGCTGCGTCTTGAGGAGCAGTTACGTGCCAGCTTGCCGGATTGGGTCTGCAAGGATCCTGAATTGTGTATTGAACTGTACAGTTCGCGCTTGTATCGGAATAAGGGCGCGTACTTGGTAGGGCGGGTGTTTACTCAAGATGAGCAATGGCCGCTGGTGATGCCGATGCTTAATCGCGAAGGGCAGGGTATCCGTATGGATACAGTGATTGTTGATGAAGCGGAAGTCTCCATTATCTTCTCATTTACCCGCTCTTATTTTATGGTGCGGGTGGCCTATCCTGCTGAGTTTATTAGTTTCTTGCGGCGCATCTTGCCGCGTAAGCATATTTCTGAGCTGTACACCTCGATTGGTTTTTACAAGCAAGGTAAATCAGAGTTCTATCGTGCGTTAATTGAGCACTTGGAAACCACTAACGATAAATTTGTTATGGCCCCAGGTGTGCGCGGTATGGTGATGAGTGTGTTCACTTTGCCGGGTTTCAATACGGTATTTAAAATCATCAAAGATCGGTTTTCACCGTCTAAAAGCGTGACCCGAGAGACGGTGATTGACCGTTACCGGATGGTCAAATATGTCGACCGTGTCGGGCGTCTGGCCGATACTCAAGAGTTTGCCGATTTTCGTTTTCCATTGGCTAAGTTTGACCCAGAATGTTTACGCGAGTTGTTGGATGTGGCGGCCTCTACCGTGGAAGTGCAAGGTGATGAAGTCTTGATTCGCCACTGCTGGACTGAGCGTCGTATGACGCCGTTGAATATCTATCTAGAATCAGCCAATGATCAGCAAATGATGGATGCTCTGGAAGACTATGGTTTGGCCATTAAACAGCTGGCGGCGGCTAATATTTTTCCTGGTGATATGCTGCTGAAGAACTTTGGTGTGACTCGACACGGTCGAGTGGTGTTTTATGACTATGACGAAATCAGTTATTTGACCGAAGTGAATTTCCGTAAGATTCCAGAGCCGCGTTATCCTGAGGATGAGATGTCCGCTGAACCATGGTATTCAGTAGGGCCGCATGATGTGTTTCCTGAGGAGTTTCCCAACTTTTTATTTGCTGATCGTGAGCAGCGTAAGTTGTTTAAAGAGCTGCATGGCGACTTATTTAAAGCCTCATATTGGCAGGGCTTACAAGAGGCCATTCGCGAGGGTAAAGTGATTGATGTTTATCCGTACAAGCGCAAAGATGTTGAATGAGTGAGCTGCTGAACTCTGACGTACATCGGTTTAGGTGTTTAGTTATTGAGAAGCATACGTTTGCGCGGTACAATACCGCGCTTCCATTTTTCCCGTTCGGGAGCGTGCAATATGCTGCGTATCAGCCAAGAAGCTCTGACCTTTGATGATGTATTGTTAATTCCCGGTTATTCCGAGGTTTTACCGAAAGATGTCAGTTTAAAAACCCGTCTTACTCGTGGTATTGAACTCAATATCCCATTGTTGTCCGCTGCAATGGACACCGTGACTGAAGCCCGCTTAGCCATTGCCATGGCGCAAGAAGGTGGCATCGGTATTATTCATAAAAACATGACAGTCGAACAGCAAGCGGCAGAAGTGCGCAAAGTAAAGCGTCACGAAACTGCTATCGTGCATGATCCTGTCACTGTTACGCCAGATACCAAAATCTTTAATCTGCTCAAGCGTGCTGATGAGCTGGGTTTCTCAGGTTTTCCAGTCGTTGACACAGACAAGCAATTAGTCGGTATCGTCACGGGTCGTGATCTGCGTTATACACCGAATGCCGGTGATACTGTAACCGCCATTATGACGCCGAAAGATGAGTTGATTACTGTTCTGGAAGGCACGGGTTTAGAAGAAATTAAAGCACAGTTGTATGAGCATCGCATTGAGAAAATGCTGGTGGTCAACGATAAGTTTCAGCTGCGCGGCATGGTGACATTCCGTGATATTGAAAAAGCTAAAAGCTACCCATTTGCCTCGAAAGATGGCCAAGGTCGTTTGCGTGTTGGTGCGGCAGTGGGCACGGGTGCTGATACAGCCGAACGGGTGACTGCGCTGGCGGCTGCCGGTATTGATGTGATTGTGGTGGATACCGCACATGGCCACTCCAAAGGTGTACTGGATCGCGTGCGTTGGGTGAAAGAAAACTTCCCTGAAGTGCAAGTGATTGGCGGCAATATCGCCACTGGCGAAGCGGCTCTGGCTTTAGTTGAAGCCGGTGCTGATGCGGTTAAAGTCGGTATTGGCCCAGGCTCTATTTGCACCACACGCATTGTTGCGGGTGTCGGCGTGCCACAGATTTCTGCGATTGCTAATGTTTCAGCGGCATTGAAAGGCACCGGTGTGCCGATGATTGCTGACGGTGGTATTCGCTTCTCAGGTGATTTGTCTAAAGCGATTGTTGCTGGCGCTGATGCGGTGATGATGGGTTCAATGTTTGCTGGTACTGAAGAGTCACCTGGTGAAATTGAATTGTTCCAAGGTCGTTCTTACAAGTCGTACCGTGGTATGGGCTCGATGGGTGCCATGGCCCAGGCGCAAGGTTCATCGGATCGTTACTTCCAAGACACCAGTGCGGGTGCTGAAAAACTAGTGCCAGAAGGCATTGAAGGTCGCGTGCCTTATAAGGGTTCGATTTCAGCCATTGTTCACCAGTTAATGGGTGGCTTGCGTGCTTCAATGGGTTACACCGGTTGCGCCGGGATTGAAGAAATGCGCACTAAACCTGAGTTTGTACGCATTACTGGCGCTGGGATGGCAGAGTCCCATGTGCATGATGTGCAAATCACTAAAGAAGCTCCGAACTATCGAGTCAGCTAAGCTAGGCTCATATTCGTTAGACAAGCCGCCGTATTAAGGCGGTTTGTCCTTTCATAAGTTTATAAACCGTTATTGAGACTTATCCCATGGCTGCTCAAGATATTCATGCTCACCGCATCTTAGTTTTAGATTTCGGCTCGCAATACACTCAGCTGATTGCGCGTCGTATTCGTGGCATTGGTGTGTTTTGTGAGATTCACCCCTTTGATGTCAGTGAAGAGGTGATTCGTGCGTTTAACCCACGCGGAATTATCTTGTCCGGTGGTCCTGAGTCTGTGCATATGGATAACAGCCCGCGCGCGCCACAGCTGGTGTTTGAGCTCAATGTACCTGTGCTGGGCGTGTGCTATGGCATGCAAACCATGGCGCAGCAACTGGGTGGTCAGGTGCAAGGCTCTAATGTACGTGAGTTTGGTTCGGCGCGAGTCAATGTCGTGGCAGAGAATCCTTTATTGGATGGTTTGCGTGATGCGGCTACTGCGGCCTCACCGAGCGGCCTGGATGTGTGGATGAGTCATGGCGATAAAGTGACGGCGTTGCCGGATGGGTTTACTACGATGGCCAGTACCGACAGTTGCCCGATTGCCGGCATGGCGGATGTTGCGCGTCAGTACTACGGTGTGCAGTTCCATCCTGAAGTGACTCACACTGCGCAAGGCGCTGAGATTCTCAGCCGCTTTGTCTTGGATATTTGTGGGTGCGAAGCATTATGGACACCGGCTAATATCGTTGATGACGCGATTGCTACAGTGCGTGCGCAAGTCGGTGACCGCAAAGTATTGCTGGGTTTGTCGGGCGGTGTCGACTCCTCAGTGGTTGCTGCGCTGTTGCATAAAGCGATTGGTAGCCAATTGACTTGTGTGTTTGTTGATCATGGTTTGTTGCGTTTACACGAAGGCGATGAAGTGATGCGCATGTTCGCTGACAATATGGGTGTCAAAGTCATCCGTGTTGATGCTGAACAGCGTTACTTGGACTTGCTTAAAGGCGAGTCGGACCCAGAAACCAAACGTAAAATCATTGGTCGTACCTTTATCGAAGTGTTTGATGAAGAAGCCAGTAAGTTAGAAGGTATTGATTTCCTGGCGCAGGGTACGATTTACCCTGACGTGATTGAGTCTGCGGCCATTAAAGGTGGTAAGGCGCATGTGATTAAGTCGCATCACAACGTCGGTGGCTTGCCAGAAGATATGAAGTTCCAGTTGGTTGAACCGCTGCGTGAACTGTTTAAAGATGAAGTACGCAAGCTCGGTGTTGAGTTGGGCCTACCGCACGATATGGTTTACCGTCATCCGTTTCCAGGTCCAGGTTTGGGTGTGCGTATCCTTGGTGAAGTGACCAAAGAGTATGCTGACCTGCTGCGTCAAGCCGATCATATTTTTATTGAAGAACTGCGCAAATCTGGTTGGTACGACAAAACCAGCCAAGCCTTTACCGTATTTCTGCCAGTCAAATCAGTCGGTGTCGTCGGTGATGCACGCCGTTATGCGTGGGTCGTCTCACTGCGCGCGGTAGAAACCATCGACTTTATGACCGCACGCTGGGCGCACTTGCCGTACGATTTGCTGGAAACAGTATCAGGCCGCATCATCAATGAAATCGAAGGCATTTCACGCGTGGTTTATGATGTCTCAAGCAAGCCACCAGCGACGATTGAGTGGGAGTGATTGGCGTTGCACATGTGAGGTCGAGTGACCTGGCATGTGCATCTCTCAAGTGTATAGGCGGCGCGAGTCGACTTCATACACTGCTTTGGCTTTAGTGAGTCTTGGCTTTGAGCGGTCAAATATCGTACCTCAGAGAGGCCTCAGGCGCATGCGAATGGCGGCGCTCTGGCCTCTGCTTGCGAAGGTTTAAAGTATCCATCGCACCTGCGTTTTTAGCAGTGAATTGATGCAAAATTAATTCACGCACTTTCCATGTTATCTGCACATTATCTGCACATTGTTTGTTTAGCATCGCCTTAGGATGGTCGCCGACAGCCAATAAAGAGGATAAAACATGGTTACTTCTATATCGAGTCATGCATTTTCAAGCAGCATGCAAACGCTGCAAGCCAATAATCAGCAATCAATCACGCAAGATCAACGAAAAATTATTGAAGACACGCTTGCTCAATATGATTCGCAAAGCCTGACTCAGGCAGACGCTTCTTCAATTGTTGAGATGTTTAAGGAGTCAGGTATCCAGCCGGGTCGCGCATTGGCTGATGCGATGACTGAGTTTGGCTTTGATGCTAAATCAGTCGGTGATCTGGCTGGGGTTGGCGGTCCTCCACCGGGTGGTCCTGAAATGGGGGCTAATGCAGGGCCGGCAGCACTTAATATTAGCGATTCAATGTTGCAAGAGCTCAATGAGTTATTGAGTGAGTATTACAGTGATGATCTTTCAGAAGAGAGTCGGGATGCTACATTGAGCGCTATTAAAGAAATATTCCAGGAAGGCGTGCCTGAAGGTGGCTTAGTTAACGTTTACGCATAGCTTAACGAGAGAATACTTTAGGAACGTGGCGGACCTGACCCGCGGCAGGTCTTTAACAGTGTCCTTATGAGCATTGAAAATACAGGGGTCGTGAAGCGTAGAAAATCAGCTTCTAATGGGGTTGCTACGTTTCGCGCTGGATCAGCTCAGGATAGATCACCTGTGTACAGTAGAGCGCGTCCGAGATTCTTTGCAAACTTACGGTACGTGCGAAAAGCGCTGGTTATACTGATGACATGAAACTATCGATTTCTAAAAAACTGATCTTGTCATTCTTGGGGCTGACGTTTGTCGTTTTGTTCTCAACTCTCGGGCTCGCTCGCTGGAGCTTTGAGAAAGGCTTTCTCGATTATGTTAATGCGTTGGAGGAAACGCGTTTGCAGCTGCTCGCGGCCAGTTTGTCGCGGGAGTACATTAATGCTGATCGTTCGTGGTCTACAGTCACCAAACAGCGCTTCGAGGACATGTTATGGGAGCATGCGCCGGAGCATCTCAATGAGGAGAACCGGCCGGGTAGGCGGCCACCGCCAGCTTTTATGCGGCCAGGTTCAGAGCTATCCTCGGCTCGTCCCATAGGGCGGCATCCGCCAAGAGAGGCTATGGGGCCGCCAACTGCGCTGTATAGTGTTGATGATCAACGCATTGCCGGCGCACTCCCTCCTTTGGCTGATATCAGGTTGATTAAGGTGTCCGTTTTGGTGGATGGAAAGCCTGTGGGCGAATTGAGAACTGCACCGAGGCGGCCCTTTAGTTTGTCTCAAGAGGCGGCCTTTTCTCGTCAGCAGTGGATGACCAGTGCATTGATTGGGTTTGTTTCTTTGCTGTTAGCTGCTGTGCTTTCATTGTGGCTGACGCGTGTTTTACTGGCACCCATACGTCGTGCGATTTCGGGTATTGCTCAATTATCCCATGGTGATTATTCCATGCGCCTTAACGAGCGCAGGACGGATGAGCTGGGGCAATTAATGGATAACTTGGATCGATTAGCTTACAAGCTTGAGGAAAATCGGTCTTCTCGGCAGCGTTGGCTGGCGGATATCTCGCACGAGTTGCGCACACCGCTGACTGTGCTCACCGGTGAAATTGAAAGCATGAAAGACGGTATTCGCCCGCTCGATATGACCCAAGTTCTGTCCTTGGATCAGGAGATTACTCGTTTGCGCCGCTTAGTCGATGATCTTTACGAGCTGTCTGTCTCAGATGTGGGTGGTTTGCGGTATAACTTTACCTCTGTCGACATTCAACAAAATGTGATCACTGCGGTTGAAGCGATCTCGGTGCGTGCCGATGATAAAAATATTGAATTAAAAGTGATTGGTGACGTTGCCGGTATGCTGAGCGCTGACAGTCAGCGCTTGGATCAGCTGTTTATTAACCTGCTGGAAAACTCTCTGGCTTACACTGACGCGCATGGACGAATAGAGATTTCGTTGGGTACTCGTGCAGATAAGATTGTTATCAGAATTCAAGATACGCTGCCGAGCGTGGATGTAGATGATTGCGAAAAACTTTTCGAGCCCCTTTATCGTCATGAGTTATCGCGCAATCGTCGAACCGCTGGGGCAGGGCTTGGCTTGGCCATCTGTCGGAATATCGTAGATGCGCATCAAGGAAGCATTAGCGCGTTCCCGTCTGAATTGGGTGGCGTGTGTATCGAGCTGGTTTTTCCGATAACTGTCGAGAAATAAGATGAGCAATCCGAAAATTATTATTGTAGAAGATGAAGATAAAATTGCTCAAATACTGGTGGATTACCTAGCAAAAGAAGGTTTCAAAACCCTTGTGTTGAATAATGGTAGTCAGGCCGTGGAGATCATCCGCGCCAGTGATCCTGTTTTTGTCATTCTGGATCTGATGTTGCCAGGCAAGGATGGCTTAACCATTTGCCGAGAAGTCCGACAGTTTTCCAATGTGCCGATTCTTATGTTGACCGCTAGGGTGGACGAAATTGATCGTCTGTTAGGTTTGGAAGTAGGGGCAGATGATTTTGTCTGCAAGCCCTTTTTGCCGCGTGAGGTGGTCGCTCGGGTACGAACCATTTTGCGACGAGTACACAATCATTCCGTGGTTACGACAAGTGAGAAATCAGAGTATCGGGGTATTGCTCTGTCTGAAGAGCGTTTTCAATGTCGAGTTGGCGAGCAGACGCTTGATCTTACGCCGGTTGAGTTTCGTCTGTTGCAAGCCTTGATGTCCCAGCCTGGTCGCGTGTACTCAAGGAGCAGTTTGATGCGTTTAAGCTATCAAGACGATCGTATTGTCAGTGATCGTACTATCGATAGTCATATAAAAAATCTGCGCAAAAAAATATCTGAAGCAATGGGTTGTGAGGACATCATTCACTCTATATACGGTATGGGCTACAAGATTGAATAATTGTCGGTAAGTCTCGCAAATCTCCATGCATTTTCCATCATTTCTTCACCGCCACTCCTTACTTAATGATCATACTGATTGCACATAGACAGCAACGCTACGAAGGAGCTTAGATATGTTAGCCAGCTACAGCAAAACTAAGGTTTTCACTGGATTGTTTTTGGTGTCCATAGTGATGACAACCGCATCCTGCGCCGCTACAGGTGGTCGTGATAAGCCCAAGGGGCCGCCACGCGAGGCTATTCAAGCTTGCGCCGATCATTCGCGAGGAGATGCTTGCCATTTTAAGGGTCGCCGTGATGATCAGGTAAGAGGAACATGTATTGTTTTATCCGATAAGGATCGAGAGTTGGTCTGCGCACCTAAGGGTGGACCTCGTCGTGAGGGCAAGCCACCTAAATAATTTAGGTGGTTTTTGTAAGGCAGTGATTCGTCTGTTGGGTGTTGATCACTCTGCTTGTTGACGGTCCTGCCTTCAGTCTTACAGTGGTTTGACGATTCAATAAGGTGTCACCAAGTTTTTCGATACATGATGGGCTATAGTGCTTTTTATGTTGTCGATCGGCATGATCTGTGCCAAATCTCTCTGTGCTAAACTTTTGCGGGCTATTTATAATCGAGTAGACATGGTTCAATTGCAGTTGTGTAGCAACTGAGTTGTTAGCGGCGAGCCCCAGTGATGTGGCTCGCCGTTTTTATGTAAGTAAGGGGTGTTATGCCAGAGCAAGATGATATGCCGCTGCAAGATGCATTTTTTATGCGTGAAGCGCTGCGTTTAGCAGAGCAGGGCGCAGCCTTGGGTGAAGTGCCGGTGGGTGCTGTGCTGGTGCAGGATGGTGAGATTATTGGCCGCGGCTTTAACAGTCCGATCGCTTTAAACGACCCCAGTGCGCATGCCGAAGTGCAGGCGATTCGTGATGCGGCTGCGCACCTAAAGAATTATCGTCTGCCCAATACCACTCTGTATGTCACGCTTGAGCCGTGCAGCATGTGTGCAGGTTTAATTGTGCATGCGCGAGTGGCGCGAGTGGTGTTTGCTGCACATGAGCCACGGGCGGGGGTGGTTGACAGTCAGGGTTGTTTTTTTACTCAGCCATTTTTGAATCATAATGTGCAAGTCACTGGTGGTGTTTTAGCCGAAGCCTCCGCGCAGTTATTAAAAGCGTTCTTTAAGGCGCGCCGTTAACGCGTTTTGTTGGTGTGGAGCTTAGTGCTCAGGGTCAATAATAGGTGCGTTGCTGTCGCTGCTTTGAATGCCCGGCAGATGGGTGGAACCGCCCGCAATATTGGTGCCTTCCATCTGTGGTTGAGTGGCCCAAGTTAAAATGTCGTAATAACGCCGGATGTTATTGACGAAGTGCACCGGCTCGCCGCCGCGTGCGTAACCGTAACGGGTTTTGCTGTACCACTGCTTTTGCGCTAAACGCGGCAGAATGGTTTTGACGTCCAGCCACTTATTTGGGTCAAGTCCTTCTGCTTCAGTGAGTTTGCGCGCATCTTCAAGGTGTCCCATGCCGACGTTATAAGACGCCAGTGCAAACCACACGCGGTCTGCTGCATAAATACTCTCGGGTAATTGTGACATCAGTAAAGCAATATAACGTGCACCGCCTTGGATACTTTGCTTGGGGTCTAAGCGATCGTTGACGCCCATAGCCTTGGCTGTTCGTTGCGTCAGCATCATTAAACCGCGTACCCCGGTTTTTGAGGTGGCAGTCGGCAGCCAATGTGACTCTTGATAGCCCATCGCCGCGAGTAAACGCCAGTCGACTGTATGGGTTTTTGCTGCATCACGAAAGGCTGTTTCATAGTGGGGTAAGCGTTGTTGTAAGTGTCGTGCAAACGCATAAGCACCAACATAACCGAGCGTATCAACATGGCCGTAGTAGCGCTCAGTGAGACGCTGCAGTAGCCCAGATTGTTTTGCATTGGCCAGAAAACGATTGATTTCATTGAGTAGGCTGACATCATCGCCGCCAGCAATCGCCCAGCTTTGCTGATGACTATTATCCAGGGTGAAGGCGACGCGAATATTGGGAAAATACACTTGATTCATCGCGATTTGGTTGGAGTTGACTACCGTTAAGTTAACTTGTCGCTCATCGACCATGCGCAGTAGGTCAACGGTTTCTACTTGATCGGACACTTCATAACGGAATTCGGGATAGTCTTTTTGTATTTGCTGTAAGTGCGTTTCATGAATGCTGCCTTTGAGCGCCAATAAGCTTCTGCCAAGCAATTGTTTGGGTTGCTTGGGTCGTTTATCTTTTTGGTGATAAATAATCTGTGAGGCCACATCTAAGTAAGGATCAGAAAAGCGTGCGGTGGCTAAACGCGCAGGGCTGGGCACTAAACCCGCGGCGGCCAGAACAGGGCCGTTCTTGGCAGCAAGGCGATTGTACAGCTGGTCAATATTATCAGCCGTTTCAATTTTCAGCTCAACATCCAAGTGATCCGCAAAACGCTTCACCAATTCATACTCGAAACCGGTATCACCGTTGCGGTCTTGGAAATAGGTGGATGGGCTATTGCGAGTAATAACATGCAAAACGCCTTGCGTCTGAATACGCTCAAGAGTTGTCGGTGGTTTACCGCAACCATTAAGTGCAAGCAGCATACAGGCCGTGCAAGCAAGCAGCAGGCGCTGAAAGTAAGAAGACGAGAGTGAATGCATGGGCGCAGTATACGCAAAGGCAACTTAATCCGGCAAAAAAAGCACTGCTAAACACACGCGTCAGGCTAAAAGCCTGACCGAGCAGATTGAATAAACGCTTAAACGGTAGATTGGGATGGTTATTTACTGCCATGGAGACTAGAATATCCGCCCATTTCATACAACTTTTCCGAGGCTGTCACGACGATGCTGATCTTGCGCGGCGCTCCTGCCCTTTCTGCTTTTCGCCATGAGAAACTTCTTGAACAATTACGTCAGAAGGTTCCCTCTGTCAGCGGTTTGTACGCTGAATTTACTCATTTTGTTGAGGTTTCAGCTGCATTAAGCAGTGAAGAAGGCCAAGTTCTTAGCCGTTTGCTCAAGTATGGCCCGAGCGTGCCAAGCCAAGAGTCAAACGGACGCCTATTTTTAGTGGTGCCACGTTTTGGCACAATTTCTCCATGGTCCAGTAAAGCGACTGATATTGCGAGAAACTGCGGATTAGTCAAAGTACAGCGCATTGAGCGCGGTATGGCGTATTACATTGGCGGTGATTACAGTGACGCTGAAACCGCGTTGATTGCTGCGCTGCTGCATGATCGGATGACCCAATTGGTCCTCGGCGCAATGGAAGAGGCGTCGGCTTTATTTAGCCATGCACAACCACGCCCAGTCGCAGTGATTGATGTGCTGCAGGGTGGTATCGAAAGTCTTGAACAGGCCAACGTGCAACTCGGTTTGGCACTGGCTGAAGATGAAATCGAATACCTTGTGAACAGCTTCCAAAAGCTCGGACGTAATCCGCACGATATTGAATTGATGATGTTTGCTCAGGCGAACTCTGAGCATTGTCGTCATAAGATCTTTAACGCCAGTTGGGATGTGGATGGTCAGGCGCAAGAAAAATCATTATTTGCGATGATTAAAAACACCTTCCAAATGAACAGTGAAGGTGTGTTATCAGCTTATAGCGATAATGCCTCAGTGATTGAAGGTTTTGTTGCCGGTCGTTTTTTCCCTGACTCAGAAACGGGCGAATACGCGGCGCATCAAGAACCAATTCATATCTTGATGAAAGTTGAAACTCACAATCACCCCACCGCGATTGCTCCTTTTCCAGGTGCTTCAACCGGTTCGGGCGGTGAGATTCGTGATGAAGGCGCCACCGGTCGAGGCTCTAAACCCAAAGCCGGTTTAACTGGATTCACGGTGTCGAATCTGAATATTCCAGGCTACATTCAGCCGTGGGAAGTGCCGTACGGCAAGCCAGATCGCATTGTCACCGCGCTGGATATCATGCTTGAGGGCCCGCTCGGTGGCGCGGCGTTCAATAATGAGTTTGGTCGACCAGCGATTACCGGTTACTTTCGCACTTTTGAGCAGAGTATTACTACGCCACGTGGTGAAGAAGTCCGTGGCTACCACAAACCGATTATGTTGGCCGGTGGTTTAGGTAATATCCGCGCTGAGCACGTACAGAAAGATGATATTGCGGTTGGCAGTCAATTAATTGTGCTGGGTGGTCCAGCGATGTTGATTGGTTTGGGTGGTGGTGCTGCATCGTCCATGACGACCGGTGCTTCATCGGCTGACTTGGACTTTGCTTCAGTGCAGCGTGAAAACCCCGAAATGGAACGTCGTTGCCAAGAAGTGATCGATCGTTGCTGGCAGTTGGGTGCTGAAAACCCAATCAGCTTTATCCATGATGTCGGTGCCGGTGGTTTATCTAACGCTTTCCCCGAACTGGTGAATGACGCGGGGCGTGGCGGTATTTTTAACTTGCGCAATGTGCCCAATGATGAGCCTGGCATGAGCCCGCTGGAAATTTGGTGCAATGAGTCGCAAGAGCGTTATGTGATGGCGGTTAAGCCAGAAAACCTAGAGCGTTTTGCCGCGATTTGTGAGCGTGAGCGTTGTCCGTTTGCGGTGGTCGGTGAGGCCACTGAAGAGCGTCACTTGACCGTGGCTGATAGCCATTTTGGTAATAATCCGGTGGATATGCCTCTGGACGTGTTGCTGGGCAAGCCGCCGCGCATGCACCGCTCAGTTCGTCGTGAAAACGAATTAGAAGATGCTTTTGCTGCCGCTGAGATTGATCTGAAAGAAGCCGTAGAGCGCGTTTTACGTCACCCAACTGTGGGAAGCAAAAGCTTCTTGATCACCATTGGTGACCGCAGCGTGACGGGATTGGTTGCCCGTGATCAAATGGTTGGTCCATGGCAAGTGCCAGTGGCGGACTGCGCTGTGACGGCGAGCAGCTTTGATGCCTACGTGGGTGAAGCGATGGCGATGGGTGAACGTACGCCTTTGGCTATTTTAGATGCGCCTGCGTCGGGTCGTATGGCTGTCGGCGAGGCCGTTACTAACCTTGCTGCGGCACGCATTAATAAAATTTCTGATATCCGCTTATCGGCCAACTGGATGGCTGCAACGGGTCATCCAGGTGAAGATGCGCGTTTGTATGACACCGTGCAAGCGGTTGGTATGGAGCTTTGTCCTGCGCTGGGCATGACTATTCCAGTGGGTAAAGATTCGATGTCAATGAAAACCAGTTGGCAGGATGAGGACATTGATAAGTCAGTGACCTCTCCGTTGTCATTGGTGATTACTGGCTTTGCGCCAGTGCCAGACATCCGTCAGACTTTAACCCCGCAGTTGCGCTTAGATAAAGGCGAGAGTGCGTTGGTCTTAATTGATTTAGGTCGCGGACAAAACCGTTTAGGTGCTTCGATCTTTACTCAGGTGTATAGCCAAATCGGTCAGCAAACGCCGGATGTAGATAGCGCTGAGGATCTGAAAGCCTTCTTTAGTACCATTCAAAAGCTCAATGCGCAGCAGCGTTTATTGGCGTATCACGACCGTTCTGATGGTGGTTTATTAACCACTGTATTGGAAATGGCCTTTGCTGGGCATTGCGGTTTAGATGTCAATCTTGATGGGCTGAATATCGCGGCTGAAGATGTTAATGCGGCACTGTTTAATGAAGAATTGGGTGCTGTCGTGCAAGTACTCAGTGCTGATATTGAAGTTGTATTGGCAGCCTTTGCAGAGGCTGGTCTGGCTGAGTGCGTCAGCCTGATTGGTCGCCCACTCGCGGGTGATGCGGTTAAAGTTAGCTTGGCTAGCGAGACGGTATTTGCTGGTGAACGTCGCTTGTTACAACGCTCATGGACAGAAACCAGTTATCAGATGCAGCGTCTGCGTGATAACGCAGAGTGCGCTGAGCAAGAGTTTGAAGCGTTGCTTGATCAAGAAGATCCAGGCTTGTCGACTCAGTTAACCTTTGATGTCAATTTGGATGTTACTGCACCTTATATCAAAAAAGGTGTGCGTCCGCGTGTTGCGGTATTACGTGAGCAGGGCGTCAATGGTCATGTGGAAATGGCGGCAGCTTTTGATCGGGCCGGTTTCACTGCTGTTGATGTGCACATGAGTGATGTACTGGCGGGACGTATTGATCTTGATACCTTTAAAGGTTTAGTGGCTTGCGGTGGTTTCTCTTACGGTGACGTATTGGGTGCCGGTGAGGGCTGGGCTAAGTCTATTCTGTTTAATAGTCGTGCCCGCGATGCCTTTTCGCAGTTTTTTGAGCGTGATGACAGTTTCACCTTAGGTGTATGTAATGGTTGTCAGATGTTGTCGAATCTTAATGAACTGATTCCAGGTTCTGAGTTCTGGCCGCGTTTTGTGCGTAACCAGTCTGAGCAGTTTGAAGCGCGTGTGGCGATGGTTGAGGTGCAAAAGTCTCAGTCGATTTTCTTGCAAGGTATGGCTGGTTCACGCTTGCCAGTGGTTGTCGCGCACGGTGAGGGGCATGCTGAGTACGCCAGTCAGGATGCATTGCTTGAATCGGATGTGTCAGGCTGCGTGAGTCTGCGTTATGTTGATAACTACGGAAAGGTGACTGAGCGCTATCCTGCGAATCCGAATGGTTCAGCGAAAGGTATTACCGGTTTAACGAATCGTGATGGTCGAGTGACCATTATGATGCCGCATCCTGAGCGTTTATTTCGTGCCGTACAAAACTCTTGGCACCCTGATGAGTGGCAAGATGACGGCGCGTGGTTACGGATGTTCCGTAATGCGCGTGTTTGGGTTGACTGAGTCAGTCGTTTAACGCCAGCAACGCCGCTGCTTGTCAGCGGCGTTTTGCTATCTGTAAGATGTGTTTTTTTGCTAGTGCATGTTGTCTGTGTCGTGTTTCGGGTCATGATTACTCGTGAGGGTAAAGCCGTCGACATGTGCAAATCAGGTTTATGAGTATTGGTTTTTTAAAAATCTAGTGCTGCAGGTGTCGTACTTCGGGGTAAGTGTTAATCCGTCGATGAACCCATCCAGGGTTCAACTCCGGCGCTCGCCATCCTTGGCTCGCTCAACACACCCACCCCGAAGTACTCGTTAACCATTTGCAGTGCTAGCACTATTGCAGTTTCAATCATCTATACAGGTTTACACGTGTTACAGACCAATAGAACTGCATAGATTTATGCAAAATGATGGCTTTAAAAGCGTCATACGCCAAATCCGCCAACAACATCGCTGATCAATGAGTACCTTGTGAGTGTCGCGACCAGCGGAGCCATGGATGGCGTAGCCCCGAATCGGGTCAGGATGACCCGTTGAGGGAGCAGCGATACTCACAAGGTACGGTATGCGTATAACTGATTTGCTTTTATCCTTTGGCTGGCTGATGCGGTGTGGTGCATGTCGTACTTCGGGGTAAGTGTTAATCCGTCGATGAACCCATCCAGGGTTCAACTCCGGCGCTCACCCTCCTTGGCTCCGCTCAGCACACCCACCCCGAAGCACTTATTAACCATTTGCAGTGCTAGCACTATTGCAGTTTCAATCATCTATACAGATTTACACGTGTTACAGACCAATAGAACTGCATAGATTTATGCAAAATGATGGCTTTAAAAGCGTCATACGCCAAACCCGCCAACAACATCATTGATCAATGAGTACCTTGTGAGTGTCGCGACCAGCGGAGCCATGGATGGCGTAGCCCTGAATCGGGTCAGGATGACCCGTTGAGGGAACAGCGATACTCACAAGGTACGGTATGCGTATAACTGATTTGCTTTTATCCTTTGGCTGGCTGATGCGGTGTGGTGCATGTCGTTCTTCGGGGTAAGTGTTTATCCGTCGATGAACCCATCCAGGGTTCAACTCCGGCGCTCGCCCTCCTTGGCTCGCTCAGCACACCCACCCCGAAGTACTCGTTAACCATTTGCAGTGCTAGCACTATTGCAGTTCCAGTTCGCTGTGCAGATATATATTTGATGCAGACAAACAAAAGTTAGCAGAATAATTGCTTTAAAAGCGTCATACGCCAAATCCGCCAACAACATCATTGATCAATGAGTACCTTGTGAGTGTCGCGACCAGCGGAGTCATGGATGGCGTAGCGCCCGCATCGAGGCAGGATGCCTCGTTAAGGGAGCAGCGATACTCACAAGGTACGGTATGCGCATAATGAAAGGTGTTTTTAACGCTGCCTGTGAGCTTAAGGCCGAATCTCAATCAGTGTGCCGTCCTTCACAGTTTTCCAGACTTCCTGCATATCAGCATTCGTCAAAGCAATACAGCCTTCCGTCCAGTCCAACGTATTGAAAAACCATTCGGGATACTCTTCATCGGTTGGTGTGCCGTGCAGCATAATCATGCCCCCAGGTGGTAGGCCAATTTTTTCAGAGCGCTTCAAGTCTTTTGCGTTTGGATAAGAGATATGCATTGCTAAATTATAGTTATCGCTGTGTTTGCGCCAATTAATCCAATACAGCCCTTCAGGTGTGCGCTGGTCACCTTCATATTCTTTTGCACCCATTTTTTTACCGAGCGATACACGATAGGATTTAATCACTTCACCGCGGCGCATAAGATGCAAAGCACGCTCTGATTTGACCACAAGGACTTTATCAACAGGAGGGTTGATATGGCTGTTAGATTGGCTGGCGTAGCCAAGAGCAGGTAGCAATAAAAATAAAGCAACACACATAGCGCGCATAAAACAAGCTCACGAAAAGAACTAAAACAGTTGCTGTTAGTCGGTTACTGGGCGAGATAACTCGAGTGGGTTATTGTTGTGGCGGCTATTCTAATCGGTTTATCAGCCGCTGGCGATTGCTAGAGCTACATCGTCGTTAAACTTTATTGCAGCCATGCGCTATGCGCGACTTTTGGTTGAGCTGAGCGCAAGCAGCTTGGGCATAGCGCATGCTTCGTGGCATGATGTTTAAATATAGGGGTGTAGAGAATGCTCATGTTGGATAGTGTATTACAGCGAGTACAAGGCTATTCGCCGCGTGCTTTGGCTACGCAACCGCACTTTCGAGAAGCCGCCGTGTTGATGGCGCTGACTCGCAGCGCTAATCCGGAATTACTGCTCACTTTACGAGCACAAGGTTTGTCTACTCACGGTGGGGAAGTGGCCTTTCCGGGTGGGCAGCGTGACCCTGAGGATGCTGATTTAATACACACCGCTTTGCGTGAGGCGCAAGAAGAAGTGGGGTTATCGCCAGGGTTAGTGGAAGTGGTCGGGCCGTTGAGTGAGGTGGTCTCCCGACATGCGGTCAAAGTGACCCCGTACGTAGGGATTGTTCCTGATTACGTCGAATACCGTGCTAACGCGAATGAAATTGACTCGGTGTTTTCAGTGCCGCTGGATTTTTTTGCCAGCGATCCGCGTGAAATGACTCATCGTATTGATTATTTAGGACGTGCTTGGTATGTGCCGAGTTATCAATTTGCCGGTTATAAAATATGGGGGCTGACCGCAGTGATGCTGATTGAATTAGTTAATTTAGTCTACGACACGCAGATTATTCTGACTGAGCCGCCGCAATTGAGTAAAAAAGAGTTCTAAATAATAACCATAAAAGGAATCACAGATGAAATATCGTTTAGCTGATAGTCGAGTTGATGCGCATCCGGAGAGCTGGATTGCACCCACTGCCGCGGTAATTGGAAAGGTTCGTTTAGAGGCTGGAGCCAGTATCTGGTTTGGTACTGTGTTACGCGGTGATAATGAGTTAATCCATATTGGAGAAAACAGTAACGTGCAAGATGGCACGGTAATGCACACTGATATGGGTTGGCCGCTGACCATCGGCAAAGGTGTTACGATTGGCCATAACGCCATGTTACACGGCTGTACGGTTGGTGATCACAGTTTGATTGGTATTAATGCAGTGATTCTCAATGGTGCAAAAATTGGTAAGCACTGCATTATTGGGGCAAACGCTTTAGTTGCTGAGGGTAAAGATATTCCTGATGGCAGCCTTGTGGTTGGCTCACCCGGCAAAGTGGTGCGTGAACTCACTGAACAGCAGAAAAACATGCTAGAAGCTAACGCTGCGCATTATGTGCAGAATGCGCAGCGTTACGCCAAAGACTTACAGGTGGACAATGACGACACCGCTTAAGCCAAATGAAAAACCAGTTAAATCACCCTGTGTCAGTTTATGCGCGTTAGATATTAACGATATATGCATGGGCTGTCAGCGCAGCGGTGATGAGATCAGCCGCTGGGGTACCATGAGCAATCAACAGCGACGTGATGTACTTGAGCAAATCGAGCAGCGCGCGCGTCAACAAGGCTTGCTGAGTCAGCCAGTGCGTGAATGAGGATAGGACATGCCCCGTATAGGAACACCGTTGTCAGCCAGTGCTGTACGAGTTTTACTCTGTGGCTCAGGTGAGCTAGGAAAAGAAGTGGCTCTTGAACTGCAGCGTTTTGGTGTTGAAGTGATCGCCGTTGATCGCTATGCCAATGCCCCTGCGATGCAAGTCGCGCATCGTAGTCATGTGATTAATATGCTTGATGCGGCGGCTTTACGGGCAGTTATTGAGTTGGAACAGCCGCACTATATCGTTCCAGAAATTGAAGCGATTGCTACTGCCGCGTTAGTGGCTTTAGAGGCAGAAGGCTTTACCGTCATCCCCACCGCCCGCGCGGCGCAGTTGACCATGGATCGTGAGGGGATTCGGCGCTTAGCCTCTGAAGAGTTGGCATTACCGACCTCACCGTATTGCTTTGCTGACAATTATGTTGAGTATTGTGCTGGAGTGCAGCAGGTGGGCTATCCGTGCGTAGTTAAGCCGCTGATGAGCTCTTCGGGTAAAGGGCAGAGCGTGCTGCACAGCGAGGCCGACTTAGCGCGCGCATGGCAGATTGCGCAAGAAGGCGGTCGTAGCGGTGCAGGGCGGGTCATTGTTGAAGGGTTTATTGATTTTGACTATGAGATTACTTTGCTGACAGTACGGCACATAGATGGCACCAGCTTTTGTGAGCCTATTGGTCATCTGCAAGAGCGTGGTGATTATGTTGAGTCGTGGCAGCCGCAGGTGATGAGTGTTGCCGCTCTGGCTGAAGCGCAGCGTGTTGCGCAAAGCATTACGGATGCCTTAGGTGGTCGCGGCGTGTTTGGCGTTGAGCTGTTTGTTAAGGGCGATCAAGTTTGGTTTAGTGAGGTCTCGCCGCGTCCGCATGACACGGGGTTGGTTACCTTGATGTCACAGAATCTGTCAGAGTTTGCTTTGCATGCGCGAGCTATTTTAGGTTTGCCGATTCCGCTGATTCGACAAATGGGTGCCACAGCGTCTGCGGTGATCTTAGTTAAAGGTCATTCCACACAAACGGCTTTTACTCATTTAGGGCAAGCCTTACAAGAGCCAGACACCGCGCTACGTTTATTTGGTAAGCCTGCGGTAGAAGGTGAGCGACGCATGGGTGTCGCTTTGGCACAAGCCGCTACTGTTGGCGCTGCGCGTGAAAAAGCATTGCGGGTGGTGCGCGCAATCAACGTTGAGTTGTAAGTCATCAATGATGAGCAATTGGATCAATCGTTGCTCCATAAGCGCGCACGACTGATCCGATTGTCTTTGATTTCTAATGTCTCTAAATAATAAGGCCCAACCTGAATGCACACCGCGCCTTCTGGAATAAATTCTAGAATTTCGGTGATTAAACCATTCAAGGTTTTCGGTCCGTCGCTCGGCAATTCCCATTCCAGTGCTTTATTGATATCGCGGATATACGCTGCGCCATCGATGGTGTAGCTGCCATCACTGAGTTGACGAATCTCTGGGGTTGCACGTCGATCATGGTCGCTGAACTCGCCAACGATTTCTTCGAGGATGTCCTCTAGGGTGACAATGCCTTCTACATCCCCGTACTCATCAACAACGATACCGATACGTCGTTTATGCTTTTGAAAGTTTAATAGCTGAGTCGACAGGGGTGTGCTTTCTGGCACGAAATATGGATCGCTGCAGGCTTCTTGTAGGTCATCGTGGGTTAGTTTATTTAGGGTTAATAAACGTGCAATTTGCCGCATATGGATCACGCCAATGATCTGGTTAATATTTTCACGGTACAGCGGCAAGCGTGTATGCGTGGTAGTACGCAGCTGCCAGATAATCTGATCGAGATTGCTATTGAGGTCGATGCCAAACACTTCGTTACGCGGAATCATAATGTCATTGACAGTGACATTTTCAAGGTCAAGGATACCAAGCAGCATCTCTTGGCGGTTGCCTGGTAATTCTTGTCCGGCTTCGCGTACGACACTGCGCAGCTCTTCAGTGGACAGGCTTTCTGAAGAGCGGTGGCGTGGATCAACACCAAATAACCGCAGCAAGCCATTACTGATGGTGCCGGTTAGCCACACCACGGGACTGAGTGGTGTCATCAGCAATAAAATGATACGACTGGAGGGGAAAGCAATTAATTCTGGGCGTAATGCAGCCAATGTTTTTGGGGTGATTTCCCCAAAAATTAGAATCACAATGGTTAGCGCGGTGGTTGCGATAACTACGCCGGCATCGCCCCATAGCTCTACCGCAATCACGGTGGCAATTGACGCAGCAAGAATATTGACGACGTTATTGCCAACTAAAATGGTGCCGAGTAGACGATCTGGCGTGCCGAGTAGACGCTGAGCGCGCTGTGCGCCACGGTGTCCTTCGCGACTCAGGTGGCGCAATCTATAGCGATTTAGGGTTAATAAACTGGTTTCCGAGCTGGAAAAAAACGCAGAGCAAATAATCAAAAAGATCAGCAAGCCTAATAGGTAGCTGATATGCATATCGTCCACAAGCAAAGGGCCTCAAATAGCTAAAATAAATTCACGGACTAATTTACTGCCGAAATAGGCCAGCATCAGTAAGAAAAAGCCAGCGATTGTCCAGCGAATGGCTTTATGCCCGCGCCAGCCGAGCTGATGGCGGCCCCATAAAAGAGTGCCGAAAACCAGCCAGGCGATACACGAGAGCAGGGTTTTGTGGACTAGATGTTGAGCAAATAAGTTGTCAAGAAACAGCCATCCGCTGATGAGTGACAATGAAAGCAGTAACCAGCCCGCCCATAAGAGGCCAAACAACAAGCTTTCCATGCTTTGTAAGGGAGGGAAGTGCTTGATTAGTGTGGATACTGGGCGCTTGCGCAGTTGTTGATCTTGAATCAGTAAGATCATGGATTGGAATACGGCAATCGTGATCATTCCGTAAGCTGCAATCGAAAATAAGATGTGCGCCAAGATGCCGGGTGCTTCATTGATTGGCTGTAGATTACCTTGAGGTAAAAACTGCGCGCATAAAACAGTGATAGCGCCGAGGCTCAGTAGGGGTACGAGGAGAATATGTACCGACATGCGCAGTAGGCAAATTAACACTAGGCTTATAATCGAAAAAGCAATGAGACTGGCAGCATTAAAAAAACTTAATAGCAAACCGTGCTCGGTGAGTAACACCGAGTATAAATGCATGCCGTGTGCAATCAAACCTATCAAGGTGGCTGCAGTAACGAGCGTGTTGTTGAGTGTAGTGCGCCGCCAAAAGCAGCCAATAATGTATAAACAGGTGGCTAAATAAAAAACTGCAGCGAAAACACTAGAAAGCAGAATGGACATAATACCTAATACAATAAATGCTACGGGCTAAGTTTGGCATATAATACATCAGCGCAGAAATAATATTTGCTTTGCTGTGCAGAGAGGCTTGGTATTTCCAGTCTTTTTTACATGAGGCCGTTATTGGATCATCTAAAGCACAATATCCTTTGACAGTTGCAGGGTCTATCCATAGAATACCGCGCCTATGATAAATGGACCGATTCCTCCTCACGTTGATCCGCGAAAACTTGCAGATCGCAGTATTTCCTTAGCTGGAGAGCTGCAACTGTCACAATTTCCTAGGGTCAGCGAACTGCTGACAAGCACTGCTGGACATGTCCATGCAGCGTTTGCGTTTAGTCGCGACGAGCAAAAAGTAGCAGTAATGCAACTTAAGCTTGAGTCGGAGGTTAGGATGATCTGCCAGCGTTGCTTGGATGAGGCTGTTATTCCTGTAAGCGGTGAGTATCTGTATGCCATAGTCACACCTGGCACAGATGCGTTACACTTGCCTAAAGGGTATGACGTGCTTGAAGTAGGTGAAGAACCTTTAGATTTATTGGCATTGATTGAAGATGAGCTTTTGCTTGCTTTACCCATTGTTCCAATGCATCCACCTGAAGAATGCCAGCAACCGGCTGGGCTCCTAGAGTCCGAATCGAGCAAGAACGCGGTTAAAAGGTCCAACCCGTTCAGTGTATTGGCCCAGTTAAAGCGCGACCCAAACGTTTAGGAGTTAAAAACCATGGCTGTTCAGAAGAGCAAGAAATCCCGTTCAGCGCGTGATATGCGCCGTTCGCACGATGCACTCACCGCAAGTACTTTGACTGTAGAGAAAAGCACAGGCGAATTACGTTTGCGTCACCACGTATCACCGGAAGGTGTGTACCGTGGTCGTCAAGTGATCGCGAAGGATTCTGCTGAGTAAACCTTGATCGGTTTAACGATAGCAATTGATGTAATGGGCGGGGACTTTGGTCCCCGTCTTGTCGTTCCTGCTTGTATAAAAAGTCTAACCGAATATCCATCGCTGCATTTAGTGTTGGTCGGTGATAGTTCTACTATTGAGCCTATTCTTGCTCAGTATCCCCAAGTCGATTATTCACGCTTAACTGTGCAACATGCCGGTGAAGAAGTGACGATGGCTGACTTGCCAGCGCATGCGTTGCGTCACAAACCTGATTCTTCGATGCGTATTGCTTTGCAACTATTGCGTGATAAACACGTGCACGCTTGTGTCAGCGCGGGTAATACCGGGGCTTTAATGGCGCTGGCAAAGCACGTGCTTAAATGCTTACCTTGTATTGATCGCCCAGCAATTATGACCGCCTTGCCAACCTTGGCAGGTGAGACGCATTTGTTGGATTTGGGTGCAAATGTTGATGTCAGTGCTGAACAGTTGGTGCAATTTGCGCTGATGGGGTCTGCGGCGCTACAGATTCAAGGTGTTGATCAGCCGCGTGTGGCATTGCTGAATGTGGGTCGTGAAGCCATTAAAGGTAATCAGCAAGTTAAACAAGCGTCAGCATTGCTCGAAAGTATTGAACAGCTGAACTACATTGGTTATGTGGAAGGTGACGGGGTGTTTCGTGGTGATGCAGACGTAGTGGTGTGTGATGGTTTTGTCGGTAATATCTTGCTCAAATCCAGCGAGGGCTTGGCGCAAATGATTACTGCACGCGTTAAACAACGCTTAGGTCGCGGCTTGCGTGCAGGTTTGCTGGCTTGGCTGGCAGCGCCGTTACTTAAGGTGTTGCGCACTGAATTAGCGCCTGATCGTTATAATGGCGCTTGCTTATTAGGTGTTGATGGCGTTGTTGTGAAAAGTCATGGTAGCGCCAGCGAGGCGGCTTTTCAGTCGGCTATTGGCGTGGCCTATCGTGCAGCACAAGAAAGCCTTGCAGAGCGTTTACAACAGAATCTGCAACATATCATGGCCGTTGTTGGGCCAACTCTTGCTGCTAAAGTGTGACGGATGATTAGGGCTTATCATCCAATAGTCGGTTTGTTATTGGCAGTCTAAGCGTGGCAAACTTCCTTTGTTGAATGGCAGGTATTATATAGTTATGAAGGCTTCTCTTGCGTTTGTATTTCCCGGTCAAGGTTCTCAGGCCGTTAGCATGCTGGCAGACATCGGTGCTGCTGAGCCAGTGGTCACTGAAACATTTGCCGAAGCCTCTGCTGCTTTAGGTTATGACTTGTGGGCGCTATGCCAGCAAGGTCCGGCAGAAGTATTGAATCAAACTGATAAAACTCAACCAGCTATCTTGACTGCTTCGATTGCTTTGTGGCGGTTATGGCTGGCTAAAGGTGGTCGGCAGCCTGCTTATGTAGCTGGACACAGTTTAGGTGAATATTCGGCGCTGGTTGCTGCCGGTAGTTTGTCGCTGGTTGATGCGGTGCGTTTGGTAGAGCGCCGTGGTCAATTGATGCAGGAAGCCGTACCTGCGGGCACTGGTGGCATGGCGGCTATTTTAGGTTTAGATGATGCTGATGTGCAGGCGGCTTGTGCAGAAGCGGCGCATGGCGAAGTGGTCAGTGCGGTGAATTTTAATGCGCCCGGTCAAGTGGTGATTGCTGGTGCAGCTGCAGCCGTTGAGCGTGCGATTGCAGCCTGTAAAGCGCGCGGCGCAAAACGTGCAATGGCTTTGCCGGTGAGTGTGCCTTCGCATTGCGAGTTGATGCGTCCTGCTGCGAAGCAATTTGCTGAATCATTAGCTGCGATTGCATGGCAAAAACCGAGTATCGCCTTAGTGCAAAATGTTAGCGCTGAAGTGGTCACAGATTTGGCTGTTTTAGAACAAAATTTGTTAGCGCAGCTCTATAGTCCAGTACGTTGGGTTGAGTCTATGGTGTGTTTGGCCGCGCAAGGGGTTACTGATGTGGTGGAGTGTGGCCCGGGTAAAGTCCTGTCTGGCCTCAATAAACGCTGCATTAAAGGTGTCAATACATATAATTTAGACAGCCCCGACGCTTTTGCTGCAGCCTTAGCTGAGCAACTTTGATATGGAGAAAATGATGAGCTTAGAAGGTAAAGTAGCGCTGGTTACCGGTGCAAGCCGTGGCATTGGTCGCGCTATTGCTTTGCAGTTGGGTGCACAAGGCGCCACTGTGATTGGTACTGCAACCTCGGACAGTGGTGCAAAAGCTATCAGTCAAGCACTGCAGGACAACGGTATTCAAGGCGCGGGCATGGTATTAAATGTGTGTGATGCGGCGTCTGTGGCAGCAACACTTGAACGTATCCAGGCTGAATTCGGTGCGCCACTGATTCTAGTCAATAATGCAGGTATCACCCGTGATAATCTGATGCTGCGCATGAAGGACGAAGAGTGGTTTGATGTTATTGATACCAATTTGCACAGCCTCTACCGTATGTCGAAAGCAGTCCTGCGTGGCATGACTAAAGCGCGCTGGGGTCGTATTATCAGTATTGGCTCAGTAGTAGGTGCAATGGGTAATGCAGGTCAAGTAAACTACGCTGCAGCAAAAGCAGGCCTGGAAGGTTTTGGTCGTGCATTGGCCCGTGAAGTGGGCTCTCGCTCAATTACCGTTAACGCCGTTGCGCCGGGTTTTATTGATACAGATATGACGCGTGAATTACCTGATGCACAGCGTGAAGCATTATTGACTCAGATTCCATTAGGGCGTCTGGGGCAGGCACAAGAAATCGCTAATGTTGTAGGTTTTCTTGCGTCAGAACAGGCTGCTTATGTCACGGGAACAACGATTCCAGTGAATGGTGGCATGTATATGAGTTAAAATGACTGCTAATGTGACCAATGCATCGTGTTTTGAGTCATAATTGCAGTTTGAAAAATATGATTTGTTTGAGTGGCGTATCGCGCAGAACGCAGATAAATCAAACAAGTGGTTCGCAAAGGGCAAGCAGTTCGCTTAAAATGCGTAAACCCTTTCATACACTAGTGGCAGCTAGAGTTGCCCAGTTTTTTCCATTTAGGAGTGATACACGGTATGAGTACTATTGAAGAACGCGTTAAGAAGATTGTTGCTGAACAGTTAGGTGTTAAAGCAGAAGACGTGACTAATAGCGCATCTTTTGTTAATGACTTAGGCGCGGACTCATTGGATACAGTCGAGTTGGTAATGGCTCTTGAAGAAGAGTTTGAGACTGAAATTCCTGATGAAAAAGCTGAAAAAATCACGACTGTTCAAGAAGCTATTGATTACATCAACGCTCACGCGCAGTAATGTAGTCAGCTACTTGATAGCAGCGAAAGCCGCGCGACTTTTATAGGTGTGCGGCTTTTTTTTTGCACAGCGCATTATGCATTAACAAGAGGTTTTCGCCATGTCGCGTAGACGTGTCGTAGTTACCGGGATGGGAATGTTGTCCCCGCTGGGTGTTGATGTTGCACAGAGCTGGTCTGGCATCCTTGCAGGTAAAAGCGGTATTGGTTTGATTGAGCATATGAATGTTGATGCTTTTTCAACCCGCTTTGGCGGTTCCGTCAAAAATTTTGATATTGAACAGTATATGCCGGCTAAAGATGCTCGGCGTTTAGATTTGTTCATTCAATATGGATTAGCGGCGGGCTTACAAGCCATGACTGATTCGGGCCTAGAAATTACTGATGCTAATCGCCAGCGTATTGGCGTAGCAATGGGCTCTGGAATTGGTGGTTTGACTAATATTGAGAATACCAGCCATACATTGTTTGAGCAGGGTCCGCGGAGAATTTCGCCATTTTTTGTGCCCGGTTCAATCATTAATATGATTTCCGGCGTTTTGTCGATCCAGCTTGGCTTGCAAGGCCCTAACTATGCTATAGCAACGGCCTGCACCACTGGTACACATTGTATTGGTATGGCCGCACGCAACATTGCCTATGGTGATGCTGATGTGATGGTCGCCGGTGGTGCTGAAATGGCGGCCTGTGGTTTAGGTCTTGGTGGTTTTGCTGCGTCACGTGCGTTATCGACGCGCAATGATGATCCGCAAACAGCAAGCCGTCCATGGGATGCTGGGCGTGATGGTTTTGTACTGTCTGATGGCGCTGGAGCACTGGTACTTGAAGAGTTAGAACACGCTAAAGCGCGTGGGGCAACCATTTATGCGGAAGTTGCGGGTTTTGGCATGAGTGCTGACGCCTATCATATGACTTCACCTCCTGTGGAAGGAGATGGAGCAGCGCGCTGCATGGATAATGCACTGCATGATGCGGGTATGCGTCCTGATCAAGTGCAGTATGTCAATGCGCATGGTACGTCAACGCTCGCTGGTGATTTGGCTGAAGTGAATGCCCTGAAAAGTGTTTTTGCTGAGCATGCAAAAAACCTGTGCGTCAGCTCAACCAAGTCGATGACGGGACACTTATTGGGTGCTGCTGGTGCTGTGGAAGCGATCTTTAGTATTTTAGCGATGCGTGATCAAGTAGCACCACCGACCATCAATCTTGATGAGCCGGGTGAGGGTTGTGATCTCGATTTTGTTGCGCACCAAGCTAAACCGCTGCAGATTGATGCGGTACTTTCCAATTCCTTTGGTTTTGGCGGCACCAATGGTTCATTGCTGTTGCGCCGGTATCGTTAGGCGTGCAAGCTTGGGTTAACGGTCAGCCCAGCGACTCTATTGTGCTGGCTGACCGTGGTCTTGCTTATGGTGATGGTCTGTTTGAAACCATTAAAGTACGAGCGGGGCGCGCGCTCTTGCTGGAGCGGCATCTTGCACGCCTGCACGAAGGCTGTCAGCGTTTAGGCATACCTTGTGATATGCCGTTGTTACGGCAAGAATTACTCGCCTATTTGCCGCAACTGGGTGAGGGCGTGTGTAAGCTGATCTTGACGCGTGGTGTTGGGCAGCGGGGTTACGCGTTGCCTGAGCCTTGTATGCCGCAGCGAATTTTACAAGCCTCAGGCCTTCCGCAATGGCCTAAGGCACATCGAAAGACCGGTATTCATCTGTATGCCTGCCAGCTGCGTCTTTCTGAGCAGCCTATTCTGGCTGGTTTAAAACACCTCAATCGTTTAGAGCAAGTCTTAGCGCGTGCTGAATGGTCAGACCCTGCTTATGCAGAAGGTTTACTGCTGGATCGCCAAGAGCGTGTGGTTGATGGCGTGTTTAGTAATATTTTTATTGTGCGCAATCAGCAGTTGATAACTGCCGATTTAAGTCGGTGCGGAGTGGCAGGGGTAATGCGTGCTGAGTTATTGGAGCGCGCGCAAGACGCTGGTATTGATGTTCAGGTTAGAGATATTACCCTGCAGCAATTACAACAAGCGGACGAAATATTGACCTGCAATAGTCTCTACGGTATTTGGCCGGTGCGCAGCTACGCAATGCAACACTGGCCAGTTGGCGAGCTGACCCGCAAGTTGCAACAACTTATTAACGACTTAGTGGATGAATAGCCGTGTTACGTAAGTTAACTATTGCTTTTTTTAGTAGCTGCTTGTTTGGCGTAATAGCTGTTGCTTGGCTATTTTGGATGCAGAGTGAAGTGCTTGAGCAGCCGTTGCAGATTGAAGCCGAGCAAGTGCTCAATGTACCTGCCGGCAGTACGCCAAGTGGCTTGCTGCTGCAGCTGGAGCAGGATGGGGTTTTGCGCGGGGCTTTCTGGCTGCGTTTAAGCTGGCGTTTGCAGAGTTATGTGCAGCCTTTACATGCTGGCGAATATCAACTGACGCCAGCGATGAATGTTGCACAGTTGCTTGAAAAATGGCGTACAGGTGATGTCTTACAATACCGCGTGACCTTGGTGGAAGGCTGGAATTTTCACCAAGTACGCAGCGCTTTAGCCCAGCAAGAAAAACTCCAACAGACCCTTGGTCAGGTCAGTGACAGCGAATTAATGCGCCAACTGGGTCAAGCTAATGTGCATCCTGAGGGACGATTCTTCCCTGATACGTATAATTTCGTGCGCGGGCAAAGTGATTTGGATATCTTGCGCCAAGCCAGTCAACGTTTACAAAAAGTGCTTGCTGAAGAGTGGGTAAAACGCTCGGAGAACTTACCCTATCGTAACCCTGATGAAGCATTAGTGATGGCTTCAATTATTGAGAAAGAAACAGGGGTTGCATACGAGCGAGAAGAAATTTCTGGGGTGTTTATTCGTCGACTTGGCATCGGTATGTTACTGCAGACTGACCCTACTGTGATTTACGGTATGGGTGAGCGTTATAAAGGAAAAATCACTCGGGCTGATTTGCGCCGGCCAACACCTTATAATACGTATGTGATTGCAGGACTGCCGCCAACCCCGATTGCAATGGTGGGACGTGAAGCTATTTATGCTGCACTGCATCCCAAACCAGGGAAAAGTTTATATTTTGTCGCGCGCGGCGATGGCAGTCATGTTTTTTCTAATTCATTGGCTCAACACAATAAAGCGGTGCGTGAATATCAGCTTAAACGCCGCGCTGATTACCGTTCCAGTCCCGCTCCAGCGGCCGCTCAATAAGGACTTATTATGCGTGGATTATTTATTACCTTAGAAGGCCCAGAGGGTGCGGGTAAAACGACCAATCGAGCGTATTTAGCTGAGCAATTGCAAGGGCAGGGTTTTCGCGTAGCATTGACCCGAGAGCCGGGTGGCACCGTCTTAGCTGAGCAGATTCGTGAGATTCTCTTGGCGCCGCATGATGAAGCAATGGCTGTAGATACTGAGTTGTTGCTGATGTTTGCCGCGCGCGCACAGCATTTAGCGCAAGTGATTTTACCCGCTCTGGCAGAAGGTAAAATTGTGATTTGTGATCGTTTCACTGATGCCACCTATGCTTATCAAGGTGGCGGGCGTGGCCTTGATTGTTCGCGTATTGCTCTGCTTGAACAGTTTGTGCAGGGCGACTTGCGTCCAGATATGACTTTGCTATTTGATTTGCCGGTCTCGGATGGCATGGCGCGCGCGGTGGCGCGTGGTAAGTTGGATCGTTTTGAGCAAGAGCAGCAGGTTTTTTTTGAAAGCGTGCGCCAAGCCTACTTACGGCGTGCTGCAGAGGATCCGGAACGGTTTCGCTTAGTGAATGCCCAACAAGCGCTTGTTGATGTGCAAAAAAGTCTTGATGTGCACTTGCTTGAAATTATGGATCGTGCGCGTGAACAATAATCTATACCCGTGGCAGACTGAGTTGTGGCAGTCCTTGGCTGGGCGCAGTCAGCAAGCGCATGCTTATTTATTACACGGTCCTGCTGGCAGCGGTAAACGTGCTTTTGCTGAGTATTTTGCGGCATTTTTGCTGTGCAAAGCACCTGTGCAGCAGCAACCATGCGGGCAGTGTGCCGCTTGTAAGTTGTATGCTGCCGATACTCATCCGGATTTAGTCAGGCTGATGCCGGAAGAGGAAGGCAAAGGTATTTTAATTGCCAATGTCCGTGAATTGGTGGCGAAGATATTACAAACCTCGCAGCAAGGCGGCCGTAAAGTGGTGATCGTTGAACCGGCTGAAGCAATGACCACGGGATCAGCAAACGCCTTATTAAAAAGCCTTGAAGAACCGGCGGGTTCAACTATTTTCTTGCTGATTAGTCATCAATTTAGTTTTTTATTGCCGACTATTAAAAGTCGTTGTGTGTTGCAAGCTTGCCCGTTACCGAATGAGCAGGTCAGCGTGCAATGGTTGCAACAGCAACAGCCGGATCTCACCGCAGAGCAATGCCAAACGTTATTGGCTTTAGCCTCTGGTTCACCGTTGAATGCGCAAAAACTCTTAGCGGCTGATGTGTTAATCATTCGTGAGCAGGTGGTGAGTGGTGTTAAGCAGCTGTTTAAGCAGCGTAGCAGTCCCAGTGAATTGGCCTTGGCGTGGGCGAAAATACCGCCAGAGTTACTCTTTGACTGGTTTTGTCAGTGGGCGCAGTTAATTCTGCGCTATAAAATAACTGAAGATGAGAGTCAGCTGGGCTTGCCAGATATGCGTGTTGTGTTAAAACATGTAGCTCCCCGCGCGCCACTCACGCTGTTGTTGGAGACGCAGGATTGGTTGCTTGAGCACCGCCAGAAAGTTTTACGACGTGTGCCGTTGCGTGCTGACTTACTGCTTGAGGGACTGTTGGTGCGTTGGCAGGCGTTGTTGCCGCGCTGAATATGTCTATCTATGCGTATAATGAAAACATTGCGCTGGGTTGTCCCGACAACTCTGTACTAGAATCACACGGTTATTGACTTGCAAGGAAGGTGCTATGAGTTTGCCCCCTAATATTGGTCCGCGTAATGGTATTTTATCGCTGACGATTAAAGATAAATCTGTATTGTATGCGGCGTATATGTCGTTTATTAAAAATGGCGGCTTGTTTATTCCGACCAATAAAGATTACAAGTTGGGTGATGAGGTCTTTATGTTGCTCAGCTTAATGGAAGAGCCAGAAAAACTTCCCGTGGCAGGTAAAGTTGTGTGGATCACTCCGCGTGGCGCGCAAGGTAACCGGGCTGCAGGTGTTGGCGTGCAATTTAATGATACGGATATCACGGCGCGTAATAAAATCGAAACCTATTTGGCTGGCGCGCTGAAGTCAGACCGTCAAACCCATACCATGTAGTCAGTGTGGCGTGTAGAGTACACGCTGTATTGTTTACATCTTTAATCACGGCCGTACTTATGCTTATTGACTCGCACTGTCATCTCGATCGACTTGATTTAACTGCTTATAATGGCTGTCTTGATAGCGCCTTGCAGGCTGCTCGTGAACGAGGTGTGGGGCATTTTTTATGCATTGGTATCAGTGTTGAAAATGCACCTACGGTACGTGCTTTTGCTGAGCGTTATGCTGATGTGGATTGCTCAGTGGGTGTGCATCCGCTGGATTTGACACGCGGTAGCGAGCCGACGATGCAATGGCTGCTTGATGAGTTGAATCATCCGGGTGTGGTGGCTGTTGGCGAAACTGGTTTGGATTATCACTATCAAGCTGAAACGGCGCAGATGCAGCAGGACTCTTTTCGACTGCATTTAGATGCTGCGCGTGAGTCTGGCAAGCCGGTGATTGTGCATACGCGTGAGGCCAAGCAAGACACCCTCGATTTATTACGCGAGGCGGGGTTACCGCAAGCGGGTGTGATGCATTGCTTTACTGAAGACTGGCCGATGGCGAAAGCGGCGTTGGACTTAGGCTATTACATTTCGTTTTCTGGGATTGTGACCTTTCGCAATGCGCAGGCGCTACGCGAAGTAGCTTTGCAAGTTCCCAGCGATCGTATTCTGGTGGAAACTGATTCGCCTTATTTGGCACCGATCCCGCACCGTGGACGGCCTAACTTTCCTGAGTATGTGGCGGATGTGGCGCAGTTTGTTGCTGAGTTACGTGGCGTGTCTTATGACGAACTGGCGGCACAAACCACGGATAACTTTAAGCGTCTCTTCCCATTAGCGCGAGTAGCGAACTCTTAGTCTTGTGAATTTGACTGGGAGCGCGGGCGATTCGCCCGCAATCGAGATCACACAGCGTTAGTTGCAGATATTAAATCAGTTTCGCATCTTGATCTAAGAAATATTGAAAGACTCGCGCATGCCGTACTTCGGGATCGGTGTTTATCCGTCGCTGAACCCATCCAGGGTTCAACTCCGGCGCAGCGCCATCCTTGGCTCGCTTATCACACCTATCCCGAAGCACTCATTGATCTTTTGCGTTGTTTGCACGTTCTGCAGACCTGCCGACAATACACATGATCAAGAAGTGCCTCGCTGATGCTGCGACTCGCGTAGCCAAGGATGGCGTAGCGCCCGAATCGGGTCCGGATGGCCCGTTGAGGGAATAGCAGCATTAGCGAGGTACGTCAGGTACATGTTTTGATTGATGAAGCGTTAAAACAATCTCGCATGCCGTGCTTCGGGATAAGTGTTTATCCGTCGCTGAACCCATCCAGGGTTCAACTCCGGCGCTACGCCATCCTTGGCTCGCTTATCACACCTATCCCGAAGTACTCATTGATCTTTTGCGTTGTTTGCACGTTCTGCAGACCTGCAGACCATATGCATGCTTAAGAAATAGCTCGCTGGCGTAGCGCCCGAATCGGGTTCGGATGACCCGTTGAGGGAATAGCAGTACCAGCGAGGTACGTCAGACGCAAAACTTACGCAGTGATTGCACGCAAAATATTGAAACAATCATACATATGGTGGTGGAAAATGCTTAAGGTTTGCGCGCGACAATCACTGCTCGCATGGGAGCAGGCAAGCCTTCAACGGTGTGTTGTGGATTCTCAGGATCTAAGAAATCGCCTAAAGACTGATACTTCATCCACTCGGTTGAGCGCTGTTCGTCGGTTGAAGTGTGGCTGACATCAACGCAGTGCACATCAACAAATCCAGCGCGACGTAACCAAAGTTCTAGCGCCGCCACTGAAGGCAGAAACCACACATTACGCATCTGTGCATAGCGGTCTTCTGGCACTAGTACTTGGTTGCAGTCACCCTCTATCACCAAAGTTTCCAGAACCAGTTCGCCGCCACTGACTAAGCAATCTTTCAGTGCTAAGAGGTGATCAATTGGCGACTTGCGATGGTAGAGTACGCCCATCGAAAAGACGGTATCAAAACCTTCCAGCTTGGCCGGTAAGTCTTCTAAGGTGAAAGGTAAATGCCAGACTGGTGGCGCATCAAAGAAGCGCAGCATGGCTTGAAACTGGCAGAAAAATAACCAGTTTGGATCAACTCCAACCACGGTTTTGGCACCGGCACCGAGCATGCGCCACATATAATAACCGTTGCCGCAGCCGACATCCAAAATGCGTTTATCGGTTAAATCAAGATGCGGACTGACGCGATCCCATTTCCAGTCTGAGCGCCATTCAGTATCGATATGCACATCAAACAGATGAAAAGGGCCTTTACGCCATGGAATTAAACCTTGTAAAGCCGTGCGCACTTGCTCGCGCTGAGCATCACTGCAAGGGCCATCTAAACGAAATTCTGTTTTAAGTTCACGGTTGGTAAGGGGCAGATCTGGTAATGCATTCACTGCCGCTAGCCAGCGTGGTAAGTCACCGTGACTGATTGCGAACAACGCATCAAATTGTTGCTGAATACCGCGTGACCACTCTTTTAATGGCGTGCCGGTAAGTTGCTGAACTAAAGGGCTAAAATCAATCATGGGCGAGCAATCAACGAGGCAAAATTAAAACACTGGAACCACACAACAACTTGACTGAAACCGGCGCTGTATAAGCGTTCGCGGTGTTCTTCAAGGCTGTCGGGTAGCATGACTTTTTCAATGGCACGGCGTTTCTGCGCAATTTCCAATTCGCTGTAGCCATTGGCGCGTTTAAAGGCGAGGTGCAACTCGTTGAGCAGTTCATGCTCGTCGGCATCATGGAAGCGTAACTTTTCTGAGAGTATCAGTGCACCGCCAGGCAGTAGGGCACTGTGAATATTTTTCAGTAGTTCGAGACGTTGCTCAGGGGCAATAAATTGCAGTGTAAAATTCAGAGTGACCAGAGAGGTGGGCGCTAATGCTAACGTCAGGATATCGGCTTCAATGACATCCACCGGTAGCAGTTCTTGAAACATTGCGTCCTGTGCGTTGAGGTGTTCACGACAGCGCTTCACCATCGCCGCAGAGTTGTCAACGGCAATGACTTTACAACCACTGTGGCTGACATGACGGCGCATGGCTTGGGTTACCGCACCTAATGAGCAGCCTAAGTCGTACAGTGTGCTGTTTTCTTGAGCAAACTGTGCTGCCAGTACGCCGGTATTTTCCACAATTGTTGGATAGCCGGGTACTGAGCGTTTGATCATATCGGGGAATACGCGCACCACATCCTCATTGAACGTGAAGTCGGGGACTTGCGCGAGGGGGGTGGTAAACAAGCGGTCAGGGACGTGTGTCATGGGCTTTAATATGAAAAAAAGAAAGCCATTATGCCACATCTGGTACGAGAGAATGGCGGTAGCGTTTAACCAGTAAAGCCTTGTGAATGCCATAGGTGTGCAGCCACTAAGGCACGCCAAGGGCTGAACTGTTCGAGCCACTGTTCGGTTTGCTTGGCGCTCAGCTGTTCTTGCTTGAGTAACACCTGCAAATAGCGGCGCACAGCGGCATCACCGTGTAATGAGCCGTCTAACCAAGCAAAACCACGCATCAAGGTATAGTTGACTGTCCAAGGGCCTATTCCTGAAATGGCCAGCAGGTCCGTGCGGAGCTGCTCGACATTGTCGGCAGTAACGTGTTTGGGAAACTGCAATGTCTGGTGATTTAATAGCTCGCTGACCTGTGCCATCGTGCGGGCTTTATTCAGTGATAAGCCGACGTCACGCAATGCGTCAAGCGAGGTTTGTGCTGTACGTTGGGCATTGGGATAGCAGTATAGACCCGATGAGTGCTGCACCCCGACCCGTTCAATAAAGCGTCGGCGCACATTAAGTGCGGCAGCTACACTGATTTGCTGGCCAATAATCGCCCAACTGATGGCTTCAAACGGACTGCTGACCTGTGCAACCCGTAAACCTGGGGATTGACGTATTAATGCACCCAGTTCGGGGTGTTGCTGATGCTGCTGGTAGAATGCAGCAGTAGGTTGTTTAAGGCCTAGAAAATATTCCAGCCATGTGGGCCAGTCCTTTGATGTTGCAGGTGTATGGCTCTGATTCGAATCAATGCGCAGTTGCGCATGCGCATACTCTGCGTCGAATTGGAGGCTCAGGCAGGCGGGTTGGTTGTCCCAAATCAAGCCTTTTTCAAGGGCGTTATGGGTGACCCGTTCAGCCCGTTGTTGTTTGTCGCGTTGATGAAAGCTTAAAAAATCTGCGAGTTGATAATCGCTGGGTAACTTAATGCTGTGAGTTAAAACCATCATCGTTAAGGCTGCCGCTGCGTCAGTGTGAGGGGCAGAATATACCCGTTTAGCGGTTGTGTTGCTGAGTGATGTGTTGCTTAAGGCCTGATTTTCTGGGTTGCTTGCGTGAGTTTTTACATTTACGCCCTTTGGCCTATAGCGCGTTATGTGTCGTCAGGCTATTGTGTTGCGTCATAGCTGGAACAGATTTTTAGGCTTGGCCGCCGACAAAGACACGCACGATTGTGCGTATTTTTTTCCCTATCAGTGACTCTTTAGTCAAGTGCTGGGTTGGTGGTCATCTACGCGGCATTTAACGTGGAAGATGCACGATGATTGGCATACGCAGCATTGCAAGTTACATCCCCGAAGGCAGAATCGATAACATTGCGCAGGCAGAGAGTTTTGGCCGCGATGAAGAGTTTGTGCGCAACAAATTAGGTACGACGACTTTGGCTATTAAAGCCGACGATGAAGAAACTTCAGATTTATGTGTGCGTGCGGTGCAGAACTTGCTCGCGAAGAACGCTGATTTAAAACTTGAAGATGTTCAGGCGTTAGTGGTTGTGACACAAAATGGTGACGCGCAAGGATTGCCGCATACTTCTGCGATTGTTCAGCATAAGCTGGGTTTGCCCACGCATGCGGCTTGTTTTGATGTGTCGCTGGGTTGTTCGGGTTATGTCTATGGCTTGTATGTGTTGAAAGGTTTTATGCAGGCCGTGGGCTTGAAAAATGCCATTTTAGTGACCGCTGATCCTTATTCAAAAATAGTCGATCGTTCTGATCGTATGACCACGTTATTGTTTGGTGACGCGGCCACCGCGACATGGATGACTGAAGATCCCGTATGGGAACTTGGTCCTGCACGCTTTGGTGGTGATGGCGCGGGTGCTGAGTATTTAGTGGTAAAAGATGGTCATTTTCATATGAATGGTCGTCAAGTGTTTAACTTCGCCAGCTTGAAGATTATTCCGCATATGCAAGATGTGCTGGATGAATTGGATATGAGTTTGGATGATGTCGATGCGTTTTGTTTGCATCAAGGTAGTGGCGCGATTGTCGATGCGCTTGCTAAGCGTCTTGGTGATAACGGCGCTAAGGTGATTAAGGATATGTTTGGTGCCGGTAATACAGTGTCATCATCGATCCCGATGTTACTTGAGCACTATGGCTTTGATGGTCAGTGGCGTAATACTTTGCTATCGGGCTTTGGCGTGGGCTTGTCTTGGGGGTCGGCGTTGTTAGTGCGCCCGACGCGTTAATTATGTTTGCTGAGCGCGCGGGCGGCTCGTCCGCCACTCTTTGGCAGATATGTAGGTGCTGAGCCTGCTGTGCTCAGCAGTAATCAGTTTGAAACACGCTTCGGTTTGATTTTTCAAATTAAACCCTGTGCTTGGCGTACTGCGCGTTTGCTGTTTTTCCCTCAAAGAACCCTCTTGGTTCGATTCGGGCGCTGCGTCATCCATGGCTGCCCTTGTTACAGCCATCACGCAGCACTCATTAACCACCGATTAATCCGCTGTTTGTGCAGGTTTTCCGTTTGCTTCAGTGCTGCTGTGGTCTCCTGTGGGAGAGAATTTATTCTCGAAGCGGTTTTTCAGATTGCAGTTGAAGCGAGCAGAACAGTTTTGATATTTTATTACTGTCTCTTAAGTCGCGCTGCGTTTCGCATTCGGCTGATCTTTACTTGCTGGTATACTGCCTTTTTGAACGGCGCCAGTAAGGATTCTTGTTTATGAGTACACAGCCAGTCGGCGCATTGTTGCATCCGCGTAATCGCCATCAAGGCCGTTATGACTTTGCAGCGTTGATTGCTGTTGAGCCGCGCTTGCAAGCTTTTATGATTATTAATCCTTATGGCAAAGAGAGTATCGACTTTGCCGATCCTGCTGCTGTACGTGTATTTAATGCAGCGCTATTGAATCAGTTGTATGGAATTAAGAGCTGGCGCATTCCAGAGGGTTATTTGTGTCCGCCTGTGCCGGGTCGTGCCGATTATATTCATGGTTTGGCTGACTTGTTGGCTGCAGATGCTCGGGGTGAGATTCCGCGTGGTGCCAGTTTTACAGTGCTGGATGTGGGCACGGGGGCGAACTGTATTTATCCGTTGCTTGGGCAGCATGATTATGGCTGGCGTTTTATTGCCAGTGATATTGATCCTAAGGCTGTGGCCAGTGCGGCTGAAACATTATTGGCAAATGGTTTGGATAGGCTGATTGAGCTGCGTTTGCAGTCAGATAAAGCTGCTTTTTTTAAAGGTGTGTTGCGTGCCGATGAGCGGATTGTCTGTACTTTGTGTAACCCGCCTTTTCATAGCAGTGCTGCTGAGGCGAGCAGTGGCAGTGAGCGTAAGTGGCGTAATTTAGGCAAGCAGGATCCGCAGCGTAAATTGCCCGCGTTGAACTTTGGTGGCAAAAGTAATGAATTGTGGTGCAAGGGTGGTGAGCTGACTTTTGTGCGCAATATGATCAAAGAAAGTAAGGATTGCGCGGAGCAGGTGCTGTGGTTTACCACGCTGGTCTCGAAGTCAGCGCATCTTCGTTTGTTGCAGCGTGTTTTGAAGCAGGTGGGTGCTGTGGATGTGCAGGTTTGTAGTATGGCGCAGGGGCAAAAGCAGAGTCGCTTTTTAGCGTGGACCTTTCATACTACTGAGCAGCGGCAAGCTTGGCTGGCAAAGGTTTAGAGTATTTTCCTTTGATTCAAATGATCAGCAGCAAGTATTCCATGGTTTGAGCTACTGATGATTCAAGCTGCGAGCGTGCAAACAATGCAAAAGATTAATGAGTGCTTCGGGGTCGGTGTGATGAGCGAGCCAGGGATGGCGTAGTGCCGGAGTTGAACCCTGGATGGGTTCAGCGACGGATAAACACCGATCCCGAAGTGCGGTATGTGCGATTGTTTTAATGTTTTATAAATCAAGCCGGGTGCCTGACGTACCTCGTTGGCACTGCTTTTCCCTCAGCGGGTCATCCTGACCCAATTCGGGCGCTTCGCCATCCTTGGCTACGCTGGCATATTACTGGTAAACCTTAAATCCCTTGCGGGATTTCTTCGCCGCCGAGTGCTTCGAGCAATTCTGGAATGAATTCCATAAAGGTCAGCATCATTAGGATAAAGCTGGCATCAAACTGACTGGCTGCATCATCACCGCCGTCTTCTTCTGCTTGATCAAGCAATAAATCTTCAAAGCGCAGGCGTTTAATGGTCAGTTTGTCGTCGATTAAAAAGCTTAATTTGTCTTGCCACGCCAAAGTCAGTTGAGTCACCAGTTTGCCTGCGGCTAAGTGATTTTGTACTTCTTCGCTGGCCAGATCTTCACGCTTGATGCGTATGATGCCGCCGTCTTCTGCACTGTCGCGTAGCTCGCATTCGTTGGTCAGTACTAAACCATTGCTGGCCTCGTGCTGTTTTACCCAGTTAGTGAATGTAGCTGTTGGCGCTGCTTTAACCGCGACAGGGCGCACGGGTAAGCTGCCGAGTACTTCGCGTAGGGTGGATAGCAACTCTTCAGCACGCTTAGCGCTTGAGGTGTCGACTAAAATCAGACCTTGTGCTGGAGCGATCGCTGCGAATGTTTTAGAGCGGCGAATAAAGGCGCGTGGCAGCAGTGCTTGAGTGACTTCGTCTTTAATTTGGTCGCGTTCTTTCTTGTAAACTTTACGGCCTTCAGCGGCTTCGATTTCATCCGTTTTTTCTTTCACTGCATCACGTACAACGCTGCCTGGCAAAATACGTTCTTCCGTGCGCGCGCAGATCAGAAAGAAGCCTTGGCCGCTGTGTACCAGTGGTGCGTCTTCGCCTTTACCAAAGGGCGCAACAAAACCATAGGTGGATAGCGTTTGGCTGCCACACGCTAAAGCCGGTTTGCTGGCAAGGGCAGTCTCCAGTGTTTCAAGGTCTAAAGCTGTGTCTGAGGTTAAACGGTACATCAGCAGGTTGCGAAACCACATAAAAGAAAACTCCACACATAAATAATAAATAACATGCACTGGCATGCAAAACAGATGAGCAAGGATAACGCGCTCGGCAAAAGTCTGCCTCGAAAATCTAAGAGCGTTTATAATGCTGTATATAATATCAGTATTTTATCGGCTGCGACTGATGATTTCTACTGAAATGTGATGAGTGGCACCTGAGCAAAATGATGTGGATGAATACAAAAACAGTGTTTTCCGTTAGATTCCGCTAAGTCATTGGATTAACTGTGAAAATAAATTGATTTAATCCTTGCCAAGAGTGCTTTGGATCTCTAATATACGCACCACTTCGAGAGACAAGGGTGATTAGCTCAGCTGGGAGAGCATCTGCCTTACAAGCAGAGGGTCGGCGGTTCGATCCCGTCATCACCCACCACTTGTCCTTAAAGTATGCGCAGTGGTAGTTCAGTTGGTTAGAATACCGGCCTGTCACGCCGGGGGTCGCGGGTTCGAGTCCCGTCCACTGCGCCATCTTACGAAAACCCGTTAGACTTAAGTGTTTAACGGGTTTTTTTGTTTCTGGGTATAAAAATCTGTTTTTATCCTCAAGAATCAACCTCTATTCCTACCGATCTGACCTTCGTTGCACAATACATCAGCTGCCCGCGAACAGCTTGACCAAACACAACGTCTCTGTGTACATAGCCAATAAGCAGCGCCTTAACAGATGCAAGGTCGGGCGCTTTGTGGTACAAATGTGTCCGTTAAACAACTGTTTAATTGAACTACGTTCTCAGGGCGGGGTGGAAATCCCCACCGGTGGTAATTGCACGGTGAGTGCAGAGCCCACGAGCGCTTATTGATGGGTATTAATCATCCGCAATAAGGTCAGCAGACTTTGGTGCGATCCCAAGGCCGACGGTTATGAAAACTGTGCACATTATGTGACAGCTTTTTCTTAAAGTCCGGATGAAGAGAGAGCGGGATCTAGCGCCGTACAAGTCTTGTATGGTGTGCTCCCATTCGATCAAAAAAGCCTTGTTTTCCACAAACAGGAGATCGACAGCATGCAGATGGATGCATTTTTTGCAGGGGCAGAATCAATATGTTTACTGGAATAATCGAAGCCGTTGGCAGTATTCGCAGCTTATCGCCTAAAGGCGGTGATGTGCGTGTACGCGTGGCGACAGGCAAGTTGGATTTATCCGACGTCAAGCTTGGCGACAGTATTGCGGTGAATGGTGTGTGTTTGACTGCGGTTGAGTTACCGGGCGATGGTTTTTGCGCCGATGTCAGCCGTGAGACGCTAGCGCGCAGTGCCTTTATTAACTTAAAGAACGGCAGTCAGGTCAATCTAGAGAAAGCCTTATTACCCACCACGCGCCTTGGCGGACACTTGGTCAGCGGCCATGTCGATGGTGTCGGTGAAGTGATTTCTCGACAAGACAATGCCCGCGCGGTGCAGTTTTGGATTCGTGCCCCTAAGCCGTTGGCGCGCTATATTGCGATGAAAGGCTCAATCACCGTGGATGGCACCAGCCTGACGGTGAACGGTGTCAATGGCGATACGTTTGAGTTGACCATTGTCCCGCACACCTTGCAGGAAACCATCATGGCGGATTATCACGCGGGGAGCTTGGTCAATCTAGAAATTGACCTGATTGCACGCTACCTCGAGCGCCTGTTGCAAGGCGAACATGCCGCAGAACCGACCAGCACAGCCATTACTGCAGATTTCTTAGCAGAACATGGTTTTATGCGCTCTTAATTGAAAGGTTATCCCATGTCATTAAACAGTATTGAAGAAATCGTTGCGGATATCCGTGATGGCAAAATGGTCATCTTAATGGATGATGAAGACCGTGAGAACGAAGGTGATTTAATCATCGCCTCTGAGTGTGTGACGGCTGAGCACATCAACTTTATGGCCAAATATGCGCGCGGCTTGATCTGTATGCCGATGAGCGTTGAGCGTTGCGAGCGTTTAGGCTTGCCGTTGATGGCGCAACATAATGGCTCAGGTTTTGGTACTAAGTTCACTGTATCCATTGAAGCGGCGGAGGGCGTCACCACTGGTATTTCTGCAGCAGATCGCGCGCGTACTGTACAAGCCGCCGCCGCTAAAGATGCAAAAGCCAGTGATATCGTTAGCCCTGGACATATTTTTCCATTGATGGCTCAAGCCGGTGGTGTTTTAGCGCGCGCGGGTCACACGGAAGCGGCTTGTGATTTAGCACGCTTAGGAGGCTTTGAGCCCAGCGGTGTGATCTGTGAGGTCATGAACGACGATGGCACCATGGCGCGCCGTCCAGAGCTGGAAGTGTTTGCACAAGAGCACGGGATTAAAATTGGTACTATCGCTGATTTGATTCACTATCGAATGATTCATGAACGCACCATTGAGCGTATTTCTGAGCAGGCGTTAGACAGCGAACTGGGTCAATTTAAGCTGGTGACTTACCGTGAATCATCTGTGGGTGATGTCCATTTGGCGTTGACTTTAGGTACTATTGCGCCGGAAGAGCCCACCCTGGTGCGTGTGCACAATATGGATCCGTTGCGCGATTTATTTATGGTCAAGCAAAACGGTCGCTGGAGTTTGCGTGCGGCGATGGTTGAAGTGGCTAAAGCGGGTAGTGGGGTTGTACTGTTGCTTGGCAATCAAATGACCGGTTCGAGCTTGTTAGCTCATCTTGAGCGTCAATTGGGCGGAGATGGCGACGCAAAAGCTACAAAAACTTCAGGAACCTACAGTACTGTGGGTGCCGGTTCACAAATTTTACGTGATCTGGGTGTACGCAAAATGCGCTTATTAAGTGCACCAATGCGCTTCAATGCCATATCCGGATTTGATCTAGAAGTTGTAGAATACCTGCAACCGCAGGATTAACTGTTACTGGGGCAGCAGATGTTGCTGCTCCTTCGCTCTTTATTAGGATGGGAAAAACATGACCTTGAAGACAATCGAAGGTACCTTTATTGCCCCGCAAGGCACATTTGCACTGGTTGTTGGCCGTTTCAACAGCTTTGTTGTAGAAAGTTTGGTGAGCGGTGCGATTGATACGTTGGTGCGCCACGGTGTGAGCAAAGATGCCATTACTGTGATTCGTGCACCAGGTGCTTTTGAACTGCCTTTAGTGGCGCAAAAAGTGGCAGAGCGCAAAGAATTCTCTGCAATTATTGCGTTGGGCGCGGTGATTCGTGGTGGTACACCGCATTTTGAATATGTGGCTGGCGAGTGCACCAAAGGTTTGGCGCAGGTGTCTATGCAGTTTGGTATTCCTGTGTCGTTTGGTGTGTTGACGGTTGACTCGATTGAGCAAGCCATTGAACGTGCGGGCACTAAAGCCGGTAATAAAGGTGGTGAAGCAGCGTTGTCGGCGCTGGAAATGGTCAGTCTGCTTGCGCAGCTGGAGGCCAAGTGAGCTTAAATAACGACGATTGCCGCGATAACCCTCCGGCACGTGCTAAAGGTCGCATTGCCATGCGTCGTGTGGCGCGAGCTTTAGCGATGCAAGCGTTGTATCAATGGCATGTGGCTGGGCAAAATCTCAATGAAATCGAAGCGCAATTTCGAGTCGATAATGACTTTCAAGGCGTAGATGGTGCGTATTTCAATGAAATCTTACGTGGTGTGCCAGGCAAGAAAAGTGAAATTGATGCTTTGATTGAGCCGTTTCTTGATCGCCCGATGAGCGAGCTGGACCCCGTTGAATGGGCGATTTTACGCTTATCAACGTGGGAATTAAGCTGCCGTATTGATGTGCCATACCGTGTCGTGATCAATGAAGGCATTGAGCTCGCCAAAGTCTATGGCGCCACCGATGGCCATAAATATGTGAATGGCGTATTGGATAAACTGGCGCTGCGTTTGCGTGGTGCAGAAATCCGTGACGCTAAACTCAACAAGCAATAATCTTTGGCAGGCTCGCCGAAGTGTCATGGTGGGCGTTGCTCGATGAATGAGTTTGAGTTGATTCAACATTTTTTCACCCGCTCTGCCTGTGCGCAGGGCGGTGAAAATGTCTCCTTAGGCATTGGCGACGACTGTGCCTTACTACAGATTCCTGCAGGGCATCACTGCGCGGTGTCTACCGATACGCTGGTCAGTGGCATTCATTTTCCTGAAAATCCTCCTGCTTTCTGGCTGGGTCAGCGTGCCTTAGCGGTCGCGGTCAGTGATTTAGCCGCGATGGGCGCCACACCGCTTGGTTTTACTTTAGCGCTTACTCTTGAACAGATTGATTCGCCCTGGTTGCAGGCCTTTAGTGAAGGCTTGAGCGCCATGGCGCAGCGCTGTGCGATTACTTTAATCGGTGGTGACACCACGCGCGGGCCCTTATCGATGACCGTCACGGTGATGGGCGCAGTACCCATTAAGAAAGCCTTGTTACGTTCGGCCGCACAGGTTGGTGAAGTGCTGTGTGTCAGCGGCCCGTTAGGCGCGGCGGCGGCGGCATTACCGCTGGTGCTTGGGCACATCGAAGAAAACAGCTTGGCACAAGACATTCAACAACAGCTGTTAGCGGCCTATTGGACGCCACAGCCACAATTGCAATTGGGCCAGTGGTTGCTCGGTAAAGCCAGCGCTGCGCTGGATATTTCCGATGGTTTGTTGGCTGATTGCGGGCACATTGCTAAAGCGTCGCATGTTGCGCTGCATATTGAACAGGCACGGGTGCCGGTGGCGACAGCCGCGCGAACAGCTATTGGCGATAGGGCTGCGCTGCAGTGTGCGCTAAGCGGTGGCGACGACTATCAGTTAGCCTTTACTATTGACGAGCAGTACCTCGAATCATTACAACAGCAATTTACCCAGGTGCAGGTGATTGGTCGTGTCTGTTCGGGGCACGCTGTACAGTTACTGGATCAAACAGGGCAGTCCATCGCCATCCAACTCAGCGGTTATCAGCATTTTCAACAAGGATAAGACAACCCATGCATTCTCCTAAAGTATGGCGCAATTTCTGGCATTTTCTCGCATTTGGCTTCGGTTCTGGCTTAGCCAAAAAAGCGCCGGGCACTTGGGGCACCTTAGTGGGTTTAGCCTTTGTGCCGTTGCTGCATCTGCTGCCATTATGGTTCGCGTTATGCGTGATTGCTGGCGCGAGCGTGTTTGGTATGTGGCTGTGTGGCCGTGTTGCTAGCGATCTAGGTGTGCATGATCACGGCGGAATTGTTTGGGATGAAATCGTCGGAATTTGGATCACGCTGATTTTTCTGCCAAACACTTGGCTGTGGCTGGCGCTGGGTTTTATTACGTTTCGAGTGCTCGATATTGCCAAACCTTGGCCTATCTCATGGCTCGACCGTAAGGTGGGTGGCGGTTTGGGCATTATGATTGATGATATGTTAGCGGGGGTGATTGCTGCAGGCGTGCTGTATGCCGCGTGGTTTTTTACTGTGTAAACAACGGACGTCTTAAGGGGGGAAGAGAGGATGCGCTATTTTCAGACCATGATGGGGGTTGTGTTGCTGTGCTGTGCTGCGCTGGCGGTGGCTCAGCCATCAGTGCGTGTGGTCGGCTTGTTTCCGAACGCGGCGCTATTGAATATTGATGGCCAACGTTCATTGGTTAAAGCCGGTAAAACGGGGCCACAAGGTGTCAGCGTGGTCAGTGCTGACAGTCGTTCTGCGGTATTACAGATTGATGGTGTAACAAGCACCCATACTTTGAGCCGAGATTACGGCAATGGTAGCTTTGCCGTACCAGAGAAACGTCGTCTAACTATTTCCAAAGGTGCCGCAGGGCATTACTGGGTGACCGGCTTGGTCAACGGCAATACCGTGCCTTTTATGGTCGATACCGGAGCAACCACCATTGCGATGAATGCGACACAAGCGCGGCGCTTAGGCATTGATTTTAAGAGCACAGGCCACCCGGTCAGAGTCAGTACCGCCAGTGGCACAGAAAAAGCTTGGCGGGTGTATTTGAACAGCGTCAAGCTGGGCAGCATCGAAGTGCTGGGTGTTGACGCGATGGTGTTGGATGGTGAGTTTCCACGCGACGTGTTGCTGGGTATGAGTTTTCTCAGTCGTGTCAGCTGGCGTGAAGAGCAAGGCGCGCTGATTGTTGAAGCCAAACACTAGTGTTTGGATCGGTATTTTTTGGGTGCTGCTCGAACGTGCGACTGCTGAGCAATTTTTCTTCTGCGGCAGATCAGTTACTATCTCTTTTTTGTTGTTATAGGCGATCAATCTAAATGTATTGTCCTTTTTGTGGTGCCAATGATACCAAGGTGATTGATTCACGCTTAGTGGCCAATGGCGACCAAGTGCGCCGTCGCCGTGAGTGTTTAATTTGTGAAGAACGCTTTACTACCTTTGAAACCGCTGAATTGGTGTTGCCACGCTTAATTAAGCAAGATGGCAGCCGTCAACCCTTTGATGAAGATAAATTCCGCGCCGGTATGTTGCGTGCTTTAGAAAAGCGTCCTGTGAGTTTGGAGCGTTTAGAAGAGGCCGTCGCCAATATTAAACGTAAGCTGCGCGCCAATGGCGAACGCGAAGTTAAGACCTTGGTGGTCGGTGAGTTGGTGATGAATGAGCTTAAAAAACTCGATGAAGTGGCTTACATTCGCTTTGCCTCGGTCTACCGTCGTTTTCAAGACTTGAACGAATTTCGTAAAGAAATCGATCTGATGGCCAGTGGTCAAGACGAAAAATGACTGATCAAGGCTATATGGCGCAGGCTTTGCGTTTAGCAGAACAGGGTTTGTACAGCACACACCCTAATCCGCGCGTTGGTTGCATCATCGTTGCCGACCAACAAGTGGTCGGTGAGGGTTGGCATGTGCGCGCCGGTGAGCCGCATGCCGAAGTGCACGCGTTACGCCAAGCCGCTGCCTTAGCGCAGGGAGCCACCGCCTATGTCACCTTAGAACCGTGCAGCCATCATGGGCGTACGCCGCCGTGTGCAGAGGCTTTAGTGCGCGCCGGTGTGGCGCGTGTAGTGATCGCCATGCAAGACCCTAATCCGCAAGTGGCAGGCCGTGGCATTGCTCATTTACGCGAGCAAGGCATCCAAGTGGATCTGCTCAGTGGTGAGCTTGCCGTGGCTGCTCGCGCGTTAAACAGCGGCTTTGTTAAACGCATGGAAACGGGTTTGCCTTTTGTACGCGTAAAATTGGCCATGAGTCTTGATGGGCGTACCGCCATGGCCAGCGGTGAAAGTCAGTGGATTACCGGGCCGGCCGCTCGCGCCGATGTGCAGTGCTTACGTGCGCGCTCCAGTGCTATTTTGACTGGGGCTGAGACAGTCTTGGCCGATGATGCACGGCTTACCGTGCGCGCTGAACAGTTGCCACTGGAAGCGCCATTCCGCGACTTAGCCTTATCGCGCCCGCCACTGCGAATTGTCATCGATGGACGCTTGCGGGTGCCGAACGATATGGCGTTTTTTAACGCCGGCCCCGTTTTAGTCGCGACCTATCAAACCCCGCCGGATAATACGGCGCAGATTGAATATCTACAGGTGCCAGAAGTACACGGCCATGTTGATTTGACGGCCTTACTGCACGCGTTGGCGAAACGCGGTATCAATGAATTGCTGGTCGAAGCAGGCCCGCAATTGGCTGGCGCTTTTGTCCAAAGCGGTTTAGTTGATGAGTTCTATGTCTACATGGCTGCCAAACTGCTCGGCTCCAGCGCCAAACCTTTACTGCAGCTACCGATTGATACGATGGCCGATGCCATCAACCTGCAAATCACCGATCTCCGCGCCATAGGCCCCGACTGGCGAATCATCGCCAAACCCATACTGTAGGAGGGAATTTATTCCCGATATTCCAGAGCAGGTGATTTCTGTAGGAGTGAATTCATTCGCGATTGCTGCTCGCAAACAATATTGCACTTTCAAGCACCCTGCGCATCGGAGGGAATTTATTCCCGATACAAACCAGCTTATAGCTTCCTCGGTAGGTCTTTAGCCCGACAGGGGGTATTGCAAACGCCCTAATGCTTGCCAATTCCATCAGCAGTTTATCCGTAATAACCAAGCCCTCCAAGTTACTTCACAAATAGCTGCTGTTGTGCTTGCCAAGAGGCGTTGCGATCTCTAATATACGCACCACTTCAAGAGACAAGGGTGATTAGCTCAGCTGGGAGAGCATCTGCCTTACAAGCAGAGGGTCGGCGGTTCGATCCCGTCATCACCCACCACTTGTCTTTTAAAGTATGCGCAGTGGTAGTTCAGTTGGTTAGAATACCGGCCTGTCACGCCGGGGGTCGCGGGTTCGAGTCCCGTCCACTGCGCCATATTACGAAAAACCGTTAAGTATCAACTACTTAACGGTTTTTTTCGTTTCTAGGTAATAATAAACCTGTCCTTTCTTTATACACGCGCTTCTGATTCATATTTCACCTCAAGCTAGGCGGAATCTATTGTCTCTCTTTGAAGTGTCCATTTGAATTAGACCTGAACAGTACGCATAATGCTTGTTACTCAGGTCACGTTGTTGCCATTCTTGATGCTCATCAATCCAGCGCCCCTTGAGTCTGGAAATAGTATTCGCCAACAAGCCTTTAGCGTTGTCGCCGAGCCGGGCTGCTACGGTCACGTACTTTAGGCACTTTGATATCAACCTCGCCAATGCCCGTTTGGATGCTGCGCTCAGGCAAATAACCATTACGCACAACCGCTTTACGGCCATCAGACAAGCATAAATCATAGATCCTGATGACTTTGTAGCAACTGCAGCAATTCGCTTTCAACGGCTTGAGCAACGAGCTGCTGAGCACCGTTACGCAGCAAAGTTGTTAGAAAATCAGTACCGGCTTCATCTGGTTGTGAAAGAATATTCAGGGTAGTATTTGTCATGGCGTATCCCGCTGATTATTTCTTGGTCGGAATAATCAGCGGGATACGCCACCCTCTTTTCTCCTTATACACCAAAAATGACTATAGCTCTGATGAAGGTGGTATAGCTTGGAATTGTCCGCTGCTGAATATTGCTTGGCCGCTACAAGATGTACAGCTTTCAGAAAAAGACAGCAACTATCTTGGTTTGAAAGATCTAGATGCCTAATTGGCTGTTATCTGAGTATCGAATGCAATAGAGAAAATATTAAAGCAAATACTTAAGCCAAGCAGAGAGCAATGGATAATACGAGCCAACCAAAAATTGCTGTCCTATTAGCCGCCTATAACGGCATGCAATGGATAGAAAAGCAGATTGAAACAATTTTTAATCAGCAAAATGTACAGTTAACAATTTTTATCAGCGTCGATCTATCTGCAGATGGTACTTATGAGTGGGCTGAGCAGTTGTCTGCTATGAGTGATAATGTGGTTGTATTGCCTTATGGTCAGCGGTTTGGCGGTGCAGGGCCAAATTTTTTTAGACTGGTTAAAGACGTTGATTTTTCTGGGTTTGATGCTGTTTCCTTTGCTGATCAGGATGATATCTGGCATCCAGAAAAACTAGGAAAAGCTTACAGCAAAATAGCGACAGGCCAATGTGATGTGTATTCATCCAATGTCACGGCTTTCTGGGCTGACGGTCGAGAAGTTTTAATTAGGAAATCACAGCCACAAAAAAAGTTAGATCATTTTTTTGAAGCAGCAGGGCCTAGCTGCACTTATATGTTTAGTATTGCTGCTATGCAGGCCTTTCAGTCGTTTTTAGTCAATGCTGGTAACGATCTTAATAAAGTATCTTTGCACGACTGGCTTGCTTATGCTTTTTGTCGTGAGCAAGGGTTTACTTGGTTTATAGATGAATGGCCATCCATGCGTTATCGCCAGCATGACAATAATCAGGTGGGTACAAATAATAATCTGACTGCTTACAAAAAAAGATTTGCGATGGTTCGAGGTAAGTGGCTCAGAAATCAAGTAAATACTATTACTGCTTTAGTTGCTCCTGAAAAGCTTGCTCAGCTAAATAGTCGCTTGTATTTAATGACTCATTTTCCTGAATTGCGCCGCCGTTCTAGAGATCGTTTTTTTTTATTTTTGATGGTTTTACTTGGTATTTATTAGTAACGCCAAAGACGTTAGGGGCGTTCGCAAAGGCGCACACCGTCTCTGCGAGGCCTTTAGGCTGTGGCAGTCCATGGCAGGGCAATGTGGCGTTTGCGAAGTGGATTGCTTCGCTACGCTCGCAATGACGGAATAAGGGCTGGCAATGGCAACAACGTCTCTGCTAGGCCTTTAGGCTGCGGCAGTCTGTGGATTGTAGTTACATAGCATCATAAATTAATGGAGTTTAAATTTTGATCACCCGCTGGCTCAACGCCTTCTACTCAGTTAAACCTAAAACAACTATTCCTGCGCAGTCCGTCAGTTTCGGCACCTCCGGCCACCGCGGTTCTTCTCTTGCTGGCAGTTTTAATGAGCTACATATTCTAGCGATTGCCCAGGCCGTCGCCGATTACCGTCAACAGGCCAATATCACTGGCCCATTGTTTATCGGCTTAGACACCCATGCATTGTCCTGTCCTGCTTGGGAGGTGGCGTTGCAGGTGCTGGTGGCCAATCAGGTGTCGATCTATGTGGCGACTGAGTATGGTGTGACGGCAACACCTTTGGTCAGTCGTGCGATTTTAGTGCACAACGCAGGGCGTGAGCAGAGTTTGGCCGATGGCTTGATTATTACCCCGTCGCATAATCCACCGGAAGATGGCGGAATTAAATACAACACACCTGATGGTGGGCCAGCGGACAGTGAGGTGACAGGCTGGATTGAAGCGCGGGCTAATCAGTATTTGCGTGATGGCTGTGCTGCAGTGCAGTGTGTGGCTTTAACGGATGCTTTGGCTCAGGTGCAAGAATACGACTTTGTCGCCCGTTATATTGCTGAGCTTGATCAGGTGGTGGATTTAGCGGCGATTCGTCAGTCGGGTTTAAAGCTGGGTGTTGATCCCATGGGCGGCACGGCCTTGGCTGTGTGGCAGGCGTTGGCGGCGGATGCTGGGTTGAATATCACTGTGGTCAATAGCAGCCAAGATCCTGAGTTTGCTTTTATGCCGCCGGATCACGATGGTCGTATTCGCATGGATTGCTCCAGTCCTGCGGCTATGGCCAATTTGCTCAAGATCCGCGAGCAGTTTGATTTGTCCTTTGCCAATGACCCTGATGCGGATCGCCATGGCATTGTCGATGCCGCGGGTTTGATGAATCCCAATCACTTTTTGTGCGTGTGTGTGGATTACCTGTTAACTCATCGGCCTCTGTGGTCAGCATCGTTGCAGATTGGTAAAACCTTAGTGACCTCGTCGCTGATGGATCGTGTAGTCGCCGCCCATGGTCGCAAGCTCTATGAAGTGCCGGTGGGCTTTAAGTGGTTTGTGGAGGGTTTGTATAAAGAGCAGTTGGCTTTTGCTGGTGAAGAAAGTGCTGGAGCGACCTTGTTAACTTTTGCCGGTGAGACTTGGACCACAGATAAAGACGGCATTGTTTTATGTTTGTTGGCTGCCGAGATCACGGCAGTTACTGGCTTAACTCCATCCCTGTATTACGCCAAGCTTACTGCGCAACACGGTACACCTTTTTACCGCCGCATTGATGCGCCTGCGACGGCTGAACAAAAAGCTACTTTTAAATCTTTAACCGCCGCTCACATTACTACTACAACCTTGGCCGGTGAGTCGATCACCGCGGTGCTACTCAACGCGCCGGGTAATGGTGCGACGATTCGCGGGATTAAAGTCGGCACTGAGAATGGCTGGTTTGCGGCGCGGCCGAGTGGCACTGAAGCCTTGTATAAAATCTATGCAGAAAGCTTTATCAGCGAAGCGCATTTGCAGTTGTTGATTGATGAGGCACAGGGGTTGTTGGCTGGGGGTTTTTGAGGTGGATTGCTTCGCTGGGCTCGCAATGATCCTAAATGCGGGCCAGCGGCCCGCGCTCCCAAGGGCCTCGTCTCGGTGAGGAACGTAGCGACGTGGCAGTCTATTGATCCTCGTCTCTGCGAGGCCTTTAGGCCGTGGCAGTCCATGGTTAGGTGCCGAGTGGTTTGCGAGGTGGATTGCTTCGCTGCGCTCGCAAAGACGGAGTGGGGGTCGCAAAGACGGGGGGGGGACGCAAAGGTCGTGAGGCGTCTTGCCTGTGTGCGGCTCCCAGCGCTATGCTGTGGTTGTTACTGGAGGAAAAATATGAAATACACCAAAACTCAACTGTTGGCGTTCAAGGTTCGTCAGGCTGTTGGCTCTATGGCCATTGAGGGAATACAGGTGTCGAAGCAATCAGAAGCTACAATGCTGGAAGTGGCTGCTGGTCGCGTGTCAGGAGAATCTGTAAGAGAGCAACTGGTAGCAAAGTACAAGCAAGCTTCTTCGGCCTCTTGATGTGATGCAAGGCTATGAGAACTATGATCTTCAGGAACAAGATCCTTATCTGCTTAGTGGTTCTACATGTCTGATAAATCGCTTGGGCATTACGGATACCCAAGCGCTGAATGAGGCTGAAGCCGCTATCAGCGAAGTGGCTTTTGCGGAGTTGATAGCGAGCCCGATAGAGCCGACCTTCAATCTTGAACACCTATGCCGCATTCACCACTATCTTTTCAAGGATATCTACGAGTGGGCTGGTCAGTTGCGAAAAACTGAAATCTCTAAAGGTGGTCAGCTTTTTTTGCCTTACCGAAATATCGAGGATGTGGCTGCTGAGGTATTTTATCAGCTGCAGAAAGATAGTTTCCTTCGTGAGTTAGATGTAACCGATTTTGCATATAAAGCCGCATATTACTTGGGGCGGGTGAATATGATTCATCCTTTTCGAGAGGGTAACGGCCGCGTGCAGAGAATCTTTTTAGACCAGTTGGCAGAGCTTTCTGGTTATGCTTTTCAGTGGAGCGGGGTGTCTGGAGAGCGGATGGCGGCTGCATGCAGGGAAGCGCGTCAAAAGAAGCCGGCTTACACGAAGTTAGAGCGGCTTCTGGTGACAAGTATTATTCGGTTGTAGCGTAGCGTCGGTGCACCCGTCTCTGCGAGGCCTTTAGACCGTGGCAGTCCATGGTTTGAGCACCGCGCTGTCTGTGAGGTGGATTGCTTCACTACGCTCGCAAAGACGGGGTGGGGTTTGCAAATACGCGCCACTGTCTCTGCGAGGAGTGTAACGACGTGGCAGTCTATGGCAGGGCTCTGCGCGGTTTGCGAGGTGGATTGCTTCGCTGCGCTCACAATGACGGGGTGGGGATGTGTTGTGCTTGTATATTACGGGCAATGAGCCTTTGCACTGAGATAACCCAGAATTAAGTTAAATGTTAGTCGTGCTTTCCAGCAGAATATTTTACTAAGCAGTTACGGCTGCTGAGAGTTATTTATGAATTTAAAACAACAGCGCGTCTTATTGACGGGCGCTACGGGATTTGTGGGCAGTGCGCTGCAACAGCGTTTGCTAGCGGATGGTCAATATGATTTAACTATTGCTGTGCGGCGTGCGCTGAATACGCCAAGTGCTGTGCGTACTGTGCAAGTAGCGGATTTAACCGCAGAGACTGATTGGGCTGATGCATTGCAGGGTGTGGATCTAGTGATTCATGCCGCTGCTCGCGCACATATTATGCGTGATGAAGTGGCTGATCCTTTGGCTGAGTATCGTAAAGTGAATGTTGATGGCACTTTAAGTTTAGCGCGGCAAGCAGCGGCGGCAGGTGTTAAACGGTTTGTGTTTGTTAGCTCGATTAAAGTTAATGGCGAGCGCACTGCGTTGAACCAACCTTTTTTTGCTGATGATCAGCCAGCGCCAGAAGATGCTTATGGCCTCTCTAAGTTAGAGGCCGAACAGGGCTTATGGGAAATAGCTAAAGAAACAGACTTAGAGGTTGTAATTATTCGCCCACCTTTAGTCTATGGACCTAATGTAAAAGGCAATTTTGCCAGTATGAATATGCTGGTTGCTAAAGGGTTACCACTGCCTTTAGGCGCCATCCACAATAAGCGTTCTTTAGTTGCGTTAGATAATTTGATTGATCTTATTGTCACTTGCCTTGCGCATCCGGCTGCCGCCAATCAAGTGTTTTTGGCTGGCGATGGCGAAGATTTATCCACCAGTGATTTACTTCGAGGCGTCGCGCAAGCAATGGGTAAACCTGCACGCTTGTTACCTATCCCCGCAGGTTTGTTGCAGCTAGGTGCTACCATGCTGGGTAAAAAGGCGATGGCTCAGCGTTTATTAGGTTCATTGCAGGTGGATATCAGTAAAAATCGTGAACTACTCGGTTGGCAGCCTCTTTTGACGGTTGCGCAAGGATTAGCCTGTTGTTTTGTATCAGAGAAAAAATTGTGATTCGTCTTTTGGATTTTATCTTTGCCTTGCTCGGCTTAGTGTTTGGCTTTCCAGTGCTGTTGGTGATTTATCTCATTGGCGTGTTTGATACCGGTTCGCCTTTGTTTTTGCAGGAGCGCGTAGGCCGTAATAAAAAACCTTTTACTCTGGTTAAGTTTCGCACCATGAAGGTTGATACGGCTTCGGTCGCCAGTCATCTCGCATCGACTGCATCCATTACTCAGTTGGGTGGTTTCTTGCGTAAAACCAAGCTTGATGAGCTGCCGCAGTTGTGGAATGTTTTAAAAGGGGAGATGAGCTTGGTGGGCCCGCGCCCTAACTTATTCAACCAAGATGAATTGATTGCTGAGCGTGATGCTTTGGGTGTTTATGCTGTGCGACCTGGGATTACTGGCTTGGCGCAAGTTAATGATATCGATATGTCTACGCCTAAGCTTTTGGCTGAGACAGATCAGCAGATGATTAAGAATTTAAATATTGCGGATTACTTTCGCTATATCTTTATGACCGTGGCTGGTAAAGGTTCTGGCGATCGGGTTAAAAAAGACTAAGTGCTTGAAGGCAGTGCGCATGCGGTTTACTCCCCTATGAGGGTGTTGCTAGCACCTGTGTCGCCCTGAAGTAGGTGACCTACCTGGTGTGTGAAGTGCGACCTATCTCGTTTTGTGATGAATCTATAGGACATAGAGATGTTTAAAAGCTGGCTCTTGGCTTTACCGCGCCGTTACAAGCGTTTGCTGCAGGTGTTTACCGATATTATCTTGGTGTGGTTTTCTCTGTGGCTGGCGTTTGTGGTGCGCTTGGGCATCGACTATCCGGTTGATGTGCTGGGCGAACAGCGTTGGTTGTTTATTATCGCGCCGCTGATTGCCATTCCGCTGTTTGTTCGCTTTGGCATGTACCGTGCGGTGATGCGCTATGCCGGTAAGGAAGTGTTGCTTGCTATTGCTAAAGCGGTGACCATTTCGGCGTTGGTGTTTGCTCTGACCATTTATTGGTTTCAAAATGACGCTGTTTTGGTGCCGCGCTCGTTAGTGGTTAATTATTGGTGGGTGAGCATCCTGATCCTGGGCGGTTTGCGTTTGCTGATGCGCCAGTATTTTTTAGGAGATTGGCTGGGCAGCGTCAACAGTATGCCTTTTATGAAGCAGTCTGATCATTTGCCGCGTGTGGCCATTTATGGCGCGGGTTCGGCGGGTAATCAGCTGGTTGCTGCCTTGCGTATGGGCAAATCGATGCGCCCCGTGGCGTTTATTGATGATGACGATACGATTGCCACGCGCACCATCGCAGGGCTGAAAGTTTATAAGCCCAAACACATCCAGCAAATGATTGATCTAACCGGTGCCGCCCAAGTGTTATTGGCAATGCCGTCGGCAACGCGGGCGAGGCGCCGTGAGGTGTTGGCTGCGTTGGAACCTTTCCCTTTGCATGTGCGCAGTATTCCTGGATTTATGGATTTGGCCAGCGGCCGGGTTAAAGTCCAAGATCTGCAAGAGGTTGATATTGCTGACTTGCTTGGACGTGATGCGGTCGCGCCGCAGCTTGAGCTGTTTGAGCGCTGTATCAATGAAAAAGTTGTGATGGTGACTGGCGCGGGCGGCTCGATTGGTTCGGAGTTGTGCCGGCAGATTCTAGCCAGCGGTGCGACTACTTTGATTTTGTTTGAACACAGCGAATTCAATCTATACAGCATTCAAAAAGAGTTGGATACACGCATCTGTCAAGAAGCCTTGCGGGTGTGTTTGATCCCGATTTTAGGCTCAATTCGCAATCTAAAGCGTTTACGCGAAGTGATGAAAACCTGGAAAGTCAATACGGTGTACCACGCAGCGGCGTACAAACATGTGCCGATGGTTGAGCACAATACTGCTGAAGGGATTCTGAATAATGTCATCGGTACCCTCAATACTGCACAAGCAGCAATTGCTGCGCAGGTTGAGCATTTTGTGTTGATCTCCACCGATAAAGCCGTGCGCCCGACCAATATCATGGGCAGTACCAAGCGTTTGGCTGAGATGGTGTTGCAGGCGTTGAGTAAAGAGGCAAGTTGTGGCTTGTTTAGCGATCTGAATAACGAGCAGAGCTATCCGAATCACACACGTTTTACCATGGTGCGCTTTGGTAATGTGCTGGGCTCTTCGGGGTCGGTTATTCCGTTGTTTCGCGAGCAGATTAAGCATGGTGGACCGGTGACGGTTACGCATCCGAAGATGACTCGCTATTTTATGACCATCCCAGAAGCCTCACAGTTGGTGATTCAAGCCGGTGCCATGGGACAGGGCGGTGATGTGTTTGTCTTGGATATGGGCGAGCCCGTTAAGATTGTTGAGCTGGCGGAGAAAATGATTAACCTGACCGGTTTAACTGTGCGCAGTGAAGGCAATCCAACGGGTGAAATCACCATTGAATTCAGTGGCTTGCGCCCGGGTGAAAAGCTCTATGAGGAGTTATTGATTGGCGATAATGTCTCGCCTACCGAGCACGCCATGATCATGCGTGCAGATGAAGCCTTCTTGGCGTGGGATGAGCTGCTGATTGTCTTGCAAGAACTGTTGAGCGCAGTAGATAGCGGCGACTGTGTACTGATCCGTCAGATTCTACGGCAGACGGTTGACGGTTATAGCCCACAAGGCGAGTTGGTCGATCTTGTGTACAGTCAAAAAAAGCTTAGCGTGCAGAATGAGGGTGAGAGCACTAGAGGTTTTTGATGGTCACTGCGGAGTGTGACTTGATGGGTGTTGTGTTATTTGTCGTGAGCATGACTTGCGACGGCTGCCTTCTGAGCGAATAACCTCTTTCTGATATACCTCTCAATGCAGCAGCGCCTTATTTGTATAGGATGCTGTTGCTTGGCAGTGAGCATGTTCTGGATGATGGCATTTTAATGCGATACACAACATATTTATATTGCATTGAGAATAAAATAATAATAACGTATTTCCCTGAAATAATGATTGCAGCGCATACAATGTAATAATAATTTAATATTACATTGTATGGTGTGGCTGTTAATTACGTGCTAGGCGTTTCGCGTCCAGTGTCTAGCATCTATCAAAAGGGACGAAAACCAGCTAGGGAATCATATGAATTGGTATATTGAAGTTCTGAAAAAATACGCGGTTTTTAATGGTCGAGCAAGAAGAAAGGAATATTGGTTCTTCATTTTATTCAACCTGATCATCAGTATTGTTTTGGGTGTTATTGATGGCGTAATTGGCAGCGTGAGCGCCGAAGCGGGTATTGGCTTGCTGGGTGGCATTTACTCATTGGCTGTTCTATTGCCTGGTTTGGCCGTGTCAGTTCGTCGTCTGCATGACACCAATCGTAGCGGCTGGTGGTTGCTTATTGGTTTGATCCCATTAATTGGTGCAATTGTTCTTATTGTGTTCCTTGCTTCTGATAGTAAGCCTGAGGAAAACCAATATGGTGCCAATCCAAAGTTGGATGTAGCGTAATCGCTTAATTCGGCAAGTTTATAGGTACGCTTAAAAGCAGCTTAGTTTTCGCTAAGCTGCTTTTAATGTTTATGACAAGGTTAAAATGTGTAATCTTGGGTTAAACATATTATTAATAAGTTATTGACTATCAATATACTGAGCTGTTTTCTAATTTGACAGTTCATTCAATCTAAAGCCTATGTATTGTTTGATTTGATTAAGACAGAAGGCTTTCTATATGCAATAGAGAGTATTTTATGGAATGCAAAAGCTGTCCTTTCTGCCAAGAAGATATCAAGGTTGGAGCTATAAAGTGTAAGCACTGTGGTTCGATGTTGGTTGATATATCACATGGGCAAACCTTAAACGGGCCAAAAGAAACAGGGACGCTATGGTTGCCTGTACCGTCCATGGTTATCGGAATCATCTGTTTATTGGCGCTCTTTGATGACTCTGGGTGGGATGTGGATATGCTTACCGGGCTGTTTTTTATGGGTATTGTCAGCTTGGTTTTAGGTATCGTCAGTGTTGCTATCCAGCAAGCAGGAAAGGGCATGGCTATTGCGGGCATTGTGTTATCAAGCCTCTCATTGCTGGCAGGCATCGGCCTGCTTATTGAGTAACACTATCGACGCTGCTGTACAGTTGCATCGTTGCAGAGGTTAGCCATAAATAGTGTTTGGCAGCACGGAAAGTGGATGATTTGGAGGGTGGGACTTATGCGTTGGTTACTCTTGGCCGTATTTGGATTATTAGCAGCGTGTCAGATGACGTCTGTGACGCCGCTTGATGGGGTGGTTGAGCATATGCCAGCGCATGATGGGTTGCCAGTGTGGCAGAGCCCGCGTGAGCGTGAGAATGCGCGTGTAGGGCAGATTATTGATTTGCGCAGTGGCGTGCAGATGACAGTGACGCAGTTGTTGGCGGAGCTGGCGGATGCATCGGTTGTTTTGCTGGGTGAAAAGCACGATAACCCCGATCATCATGCTTTGCAGCTGTGGTTGTTGCAGTCTCTTGAAGCGCGGCGTGCACAGGGCTCGGTGGTGATGGAAATGCTGACCGTTGATCAGCAGGCCACCGTCAGTCAAGTGCAGAGCGTCGTGCGCAAAGGTGTGCAGCCAGCAGATGTGCCATTGGCTTTGAACTGGCATAAAGGTTGGGATTGGCAGCAGTATGCGGGTGTGGTCTCGCATGTTTTAGCACAGCCTTATCCTTTATTGGCAGGCAATTTAAACCGTGCTGCGCTGATGGCGATTTACCGTCATCCACCTACATTGATTGGCGCGGAGTCAACTCGCGTCGATGTCACGGCGCGTTTGTCTGAACATATTCGTGAGGCGCATTGCAATAAATTACCGCCCGCGCAGTTGCCTGCTATGTTGGCCGTGCAGCAGCAACGTGATCGCAGTATGGCTGCGGTTGTGTTGGATGCGCCAAAACCTGTGCTGTTGATCGCCGGTGCTTATCATGCCCGTTATGATTTGGGTGTGCCGCTGCATATGCAAGATTTACAGGGTGTTGATCGTCTCCAGTCGAGGGTGCTGATTTTTGCGGAGGCTGATCAGGATGTGGCGGCTGGCAGTGCCGATTTTGTTTGGTATACACCGTCGGTGGCTGAGCAAGATTACTGTGCAGACTTGTAAAGGTTAAGCATTTATTCAGGCTTAATCCTCGGCGCAGTGACAGCGATTCTTGTACACTGCGCCGATGTTTTCTAATCAAAATAATCAATCAACTATGTTGCAGCATGATGCGGGTTGTTTAACCCAGAGTATTGCCGATGCGCTGGCGCAACGTATTATTTGCGGCGAGCTGCCGGGCGGTTTTGCCTTGCGTGAAGTGGCAATTACGCAGGCCTATCAAGTCAGTCGTAGCTCGGTGCGTGAGGCTTTGTTATTGCTGCAACGGCGTTACCTTGTCGACATTTATCCGCGACGTGGCGCACAGGTTCGCGTACTCACCGCGCAGAATGTGCAAGATTTGTATGACGTCAGCACTGAGCTGTATATATTGCTCGGTACTTTGTTGGCCCAGCGCTGGCAAACGCAAGGGCAATTGCTGCCTTTTGTGGAGGTGCGTCGGGCGATGCAGTTAAGCGTGCAAAACCATGATGTGGAAAGTTTTGTGCAGCACTGTTTTACCGTGGTTGATCTGGCTGCACCGATTGTGAATAACCCGTATTTACAACAAGCGTTAGGCAACGTGATTCCGGCGGTGAGTCGTACCTATCATTTGGCTTTTAAGCAACGGAGTGCAGAAATGCTGCTGTTTACGCGGATCTTTGATCAGTTATTGCTGGCGATACAAACCCGGCGGGTCGACGATATTCGTTTGCTGGTGCACTCCTATGCGCAAAAAAATTGCCAGTTGGTTTTGTCTGCCTTGCCGAGAGAACACTGATCCATGCGTCTAAAGTGCATTCGCCTTGCAGGTTTTAAATCCTTTGTTGATCCGACCACGGCCAGCTTTCCGAGCAATATGACCGCAGTGGTCGGCCCTAATGGCTGTGGTAAGTCCAATATTATTGATGCGGTGCGTTGGGTGCTGGGCGAAAGTTCGGCGAAGAACCTACGCGGCGAATCAATGACCGATGTGATTTTCAACGGCTCCAATACCCGCAAGCCGATTGCCCAAGCCAGCATTGAACTGGTGTTTGATAACAGCGACGGTACCTTGCAGGGCGAATATGCCAGTTATGCAGAAATATCGATCCGCCGCCGCGTCACCCGTGAAGCGCAAAGCACGTATTTTTTAAACGGGGTGAAGTGTCGCCGCCGCGACATCACCGATATTTTTCTCGGTACTGGTCTTGGCCCGCGCAGCTACGCGATTATCGAACAAGGGATGATTTCGCGTTTGGTTGAAGCACGCCCTGATGATCTGCGCATTTTTATTGAAGAAGCGGCAGGTATTTCCAAATACAAAGAACGCCGCCGCGAAACTGAAAATCGGATTCGTCGTACCCAAGAAAACCTTGAGCGTTTACTCGACTTGCGCGAAGAGCTGGGCCGACAAATCGAGCGCCTACAACGACAAGCGCATGCGGCAGAAAAATATCAAGAATACAAAACTGAAGAGAACAATTTAAAGGCTCAGCTGACCGCTCTGCGTTGGCAGCAGCTCAATGGTCAAGCGGGTGAACACGAGGCGGTGATCAGTGAGTTAGAGACCGCTTTGCAGGCGTGCATTGCTGAACAGCGTCAAGCCGATGCGAAAATAGAAGTGCTGCGCGATGGCCATCATGAATTGTCGGATAGCTTTAACCGTGTGCAAGGGCGCTTTTATGCGATTGGTGCCGATATTGCGCGGCATGAGCAAAGCATCCAGCATGCGCAGCAACGGTTACGTCAGCTGCAGGACGATTTGAATGAAGCCGAGCGTGCGCGTTTAGAGACAGAAAGCCATCTGGCCAGTGACCGTGAATTATTGGCCAGTCTTGATGACGAATTGCTGATGCTTAACGAGCAACAAGCTGAAGCGCAGTTAACCGAAGAGTGCAGCGCCGCAACTTTTATCCAAGCGGAAGAGGCGATGCACGATTGGCAAGAACGCTGGAATATCTTGACCGAGCAGAGCGCGCAGCCTCGCAGTGAGGCGGGCGTACAGCGCACACGCATTGCTCAGTTAGAGCAAAACAGCCAACGCTTAATCACTCGCCAGCAACGTTTACACGATGAACAGCACAGCCTGCAAGATGATCCGCAGACCGAGTCAGTGGATGAGCTGCAGGAGCGTACTGAGCAAGCGCAAGCGCATTTGGAAGGGTTGTCTGCCAGCCAGCAATTGCAGGCGGTGCAGCTGCATGACACGCAAGAACAATTAACCGAAAAGAATCAGCAACAGCAGCAAGTGCAGGGCAATTTACAGCGTTTGCAGGGGCGTATCTCCGCGTTAGAAGCACTGCAGCAGGCGGCACTGAATCCTGAACAAGGCGTGCAAGCGTGGCTGGAAAGTCAGCAGCTTGAGCAACAGCCGCGCTTGCTCGAAGGCTTAAAAGTGACCTCGGGTTGGGAACTGGCGGTAGAAACAGTGTTGGCCGCAGATTTACAAGCCGTGCAGGTTGAGAGCTGGGCTGATCTTGAACTGAGTCATTTAAGCCGCGGACACTTGCGTTTGGTGAGCAGTGGCGCGGCTGTTGCGCCGGTGAAAAATAGTTTATTAAACAAGGTGTTAGCCTCTGCGCTGGATATGTCGCCGTGGCTCGCCAAGGTCTATGCAGTCGACACTTTAGATGAAGCGATACAGCTGCGCACGCAGTTAAACAGCGGCGAAAGTGTGGTGAGTAAAGACGGTTATTGGCTGGCCGCGCACTTTTTGACGGTGCAACGCGGCGATGAAAATAGCAGCGGCGTGCTGGCGCGTGCGCAAGAATTAGACGCGCTTCTGTTAAGCGTGGCTGAGCTGGATGAACAACAGCAAGCCTTGGCCGATCAACTGCAAAAGCTGCGCAGCACTCGACAAACCCTGCAAGAGCACAGCGAGCAATTACGCCGTGATGAGCAAGGCGCGCATCGCGCTTTAAGTGAGTTAAAAAGTCAGCTTGCAGCGAGGCTCGCCCGCGTTGAGCAGCTGCAATTACGCCGTAGCGCGATTACTGCCGAACTCGACGATGTGACTGAGCAGCAGCAGATTGATGCAGAGCAAATCGCTGAAGCGCAGTTATTACTGCAGGATGCACAGGATCAAATGCTCGCGACCGAACAGCAACAGCAGCAGTTGCAAGCCGAGCAAGGCCAGTTGCGCAGCCGTTTCGAACAGTTACGCCAGCAAGCGCAGCAGGATAAAAACACCCAGCATCAGTTGGCGTTGCGCATTAGCACCCTGACCACGCAAAAACGCTCGACTGAGCAGGCGTTGCAGCGTTTAGCGCAGCAGTTTGCCCAAGTCGATCAACGCCGTGAGCAGCTCAATTTAAACTTGCAAGAAGGTGAGTCGCCAATTGATGAGTTGCGGGCGCAGCTGGAAGAATTATTGCAGACCCGTTTGGCGATTGATGATGAATTGCGCGCGGCGCGCACTGCGCTAGAAGATGCCGACACCCAGATGCGCGATGCGGATAAACAACGCAGTCAAGCCGAGCAGCGTGCACAAGGTGTGCGTGAGCAACTGGAGCGCCAGCGTTTGGCCTGGCAAACCTTGCGCGTGCAACAAGACACCCTTAATCAGCAGCTGCAAGCACTCGAATTGAATGTGCATCAATTGCTTGAGCAGTTACCTGTGGATGCGGAGCTCAGTGTCTGGGAGCAACAACTGGCGGCGGTAGCGGCACGCATTGAGCGTTTGGGGGCGATTAACCTTGCCGCGATTGAAGAGTACCGCCAGCAGTCGGAGCGTAAAACCTATCTGGATGCGCAAAACGATGATTTGGTGGAAGCGCTGGACACCTTAGAAAATGTGATCCGCAAAATCGACCGCGAAACCCGTAACCGTTTTAAAGAGACTTTTGATTTAATCAATAATGGTTTGCAAGAGCTGTTTCCGAAAGTGTTTGGTGGCGGTCATGCCAGCCTTGAAATGACCGGCGAAGACTTGCTCAGCACGGGTGTGGCGATCATGGCGCGCCCACCGGGCAAGAAAAACAGCACCATCCATTTACTCTCCGGTGGTGAAAAAGCTTTGACCGCATTGGCCTTGGTGTTTGCCATCTTCCAACTCAATCCTGCACCCTTTTGTATGCTCGATGAGGTGGATGCGCCATTGGATGACGCCAACGTCGGCCGCTATGCGCGCTTGGTTAAAGAGATGTCGGAGAAAGTGCAGTTCATTTACATCACCCACAATAAAATCGCCATGGAAATGGGCGACCAGTTGCTCGGTGTCACCATGCACGAACCCGGTTGCTCACGTTTGGTAGCGGTGAATGTGGAAGAAGCCGCGGCGTTGGCGGAGAGCTAAAAGAGTGTCTGCCCTTAAGGCGGGTTGTCGATTTAATTAACTATAAAAGCTAAGGCAAAATAATGAAAAAATATACGCTATTGATACTTCTTCTGATGGTCACCGGTTGCGCCTCTAATAAAGGTGTCACAACCTTGGATCCAGTTAATTTAGAAAAAAGCACACAGATATTCATATTGAAAGATGCAGCCACAAGAGAAAGTGTTCTGCCTGTTTTGGAAAAGTGGTTTCAAAATAATGGCTACAGTGCAACTGTCATAGAGTCTTTGAAGGAAGCCCAACCCGATAATTACGTGCTTTCATATAGCGCACGCTGGGGCTGGGACATGGCAACATATATGCGAGCGGTGGAGATGCGCGTCAACTCGAACGGCGAGTCGCTCGGTCATTTAAATTTTGATGCGCTGCAATATGGTGGTTTTGGTAAATTTGGCAGTGCTGAAACACGATTAAATATTTTGCTTGACGCTCTGTTTGGAAAAATAACCCTTGAACAAGCGAACCAGTTATTAGGGGACGCATAGTTATTCGCATCAATGACCTAACAAAAAGCTTAAGCACGCTCGCGGCCTAAAGACTGTCCAGCGGATGTTTCGGTCGGGCCGCAGCGCTGTACACCAGTAAAAGGCAAAACTGATACAGCCTGGCACCTGCTGGCTTAGTCAGTTTTGTTGCTGGTCTCGTATTACTGGCTTTTCAAATCTGGGTCAGATGGCAGTTCATAAACCAGCAGCAGAGGTGATTTAGCAGGGCACAGCACTCGAATAATTGTTATGTTGTTACGGCAAAGCCAGCAGAGCGCTTAGCATTGGTTTACTATTGGCCGTGTCAGGTCACAACTCAGCACCCGACGCTATTGTTTTAAGCCTATCGGATAATAATAAAACATGCTTTTAGACATTCACACATTATTGGTTGCTGTGGCATTAGCCACCGCGTTTTGCGCTGGGGCTAGGCTGTTGCTGTGGCGCATGCATTTGTCTCTGCCTGGGCTGGGTCGCTGGGCATTGGGCGGTGTGAGTGCGGTTATTACCTTTATCTTGATCCTTTCTTATGGCAAGTTTCATTGGCAGCCATTGTTATCATTGGCGCAGTTATTTGTGTTTATTGGTCTGCTCCTGAGTTGGGATGGTTTTCGGCGCTTTCTCGATAAACCACCTTTAAAGTCTTTCGTTTTCGTTGGAGTGACAGCGCTCGGATTGATTTGGCTCTTGGTCGCACAAACTCACTACTCAGTGGGAACTAAGGCCGTCGGCAATGCCTTTCTGATCGCAATTTTGTCATTATTGATTGCTGGCGAGCTATTCTTTTCGGCTAAACGAAGCTCACCAGCTGTTCGCGTCACAGGTTGTATTTATGCCATTAATGCTGCGGTTTTTTTGATCCGCGCAGTGGTTGCCCACGAGAGTCCAGATACAGTCGATCCATTAAATCCAAATGGAGTGGCGGCTTTCGTGCTGCTTTGGTTACTGTGTTCAATAATTGCCATCACCCTTGGGATGGTCTTGATGACCGCTGAACGCCTGCAAGCTGACCTCGATCATCAAGCCAATCATGATCCGTTAACGGGTGCATTGAATCGACGCTCATGTGGTGTGCTGTATGAGCAAGCCATGGCTGATGCTCGACTTCACAATCTGCCGTTAAGCGTATTAATGATTGATCTTGATGAGTTTAAAAAGGTGAATGATCATTTAGGCCATGATCTGGGTGATAAAATTTTATGCAGGTTTGTTGCTGTTGCTCAAAAAATATTGAGGGAGGGCGATATGTTTTGTCGTTTTGGTGGCGAGGAGTTTGTTGCTGTATTGCCTAACACTTCAGCGCAAGCGGCATTGATCGTCGCCGACCGTTTGCGCAGCGCCTTTGAAACCGATTCAGCCTTAATAGAGACGGAAAGACGTCATCAGTCTTTTGCAATTACGACCAGTATTGGTATTGCAGAACTGCAGGCCGATGAGGCTTTCGAAAGTTTACTGCGGCGTGCCGACAACGCTTTATACTTTGCCAAGGATAATGGGCGTAACTGTTGTGAACTTGCAGGGTAGGTGAACGCTTTGCCGTTATCGGGTAGCGTTATTGTGTTGGATGAAAGGATTTGAGCGTTCATGAGTGATTTGGCAACATCCCAGCAGCAGCGTTTTTGGTTAGGTGCTCTACATATTCTGCCATTGTGTTTAGCCGTTTTACCTTGGGGTGTGTTAGCCGGCTCGATGGCCGTCAGTCAGGGTTTTACGCCATTACAAAGTATCGGTTTGTCAGTGTTTGTCTTTGCCGGCGCCGCGCAGTTAGTCACGATCAGTATGGTGGCGGCGGGCAGCGGCTTTATCGCGATTTGTTTAACCGTTTTGGTGATTACTGCGCAGCATTTACTCTATGCGTTAATTCTGCGTGAGCATGTAGCAACGCTTGCGTTAAAAAAGCGTCTGCCGGTGGCGTTTCTCCTCACCGATGAGCTCTTTGCTTTAAGTGTCGGTAAACGCACATACGATTTTGCTTATTTAATTGGCGCGGGTTTGTGTTTCTATTTGGCCTGGATTGCTTTTACCGTGATTGGCGTACTGCTGGCTGCATCGGTGCCGAATCTGGCTGACTACCATTTAGATTTCTCGATTGTCGCAACCTTTGTCGCGATTGTGGTGCCGATGATTAAACGTCTGAGCACTTTAGTTGGTGTGGTGATGTCGCTGATGCTGTCGCTTATTTTCAGCAGCCTTGCGGTGTCCGGAGCGATCGTCATCGCCGGTTTGTTGGGCATGCTCTGCGCGGTGATGGTCGCACGTTGGCGCGGGGAGGCGGTATGATTTGGCTGCTGATTTTTGCCCTGGCCGGTATTGTTTTTCTGAATCGCTATATATTACTTGAGCCGCGTTTACCGATTCGTTTACCCCTCTTTATCCGCCAAGCCCTGCAGTACTCTGCACCGTGCTTATTGACCGCGATCTGCGGGCCGATTTTACTGGGTGATACCGGTTTAGCTGGGTTAGGCAGCAACCCTTACACCTACGCAGCGTTGTTCAGTATGGGTTGCGCGTTGGTGATTAAAAACATGCTGCTCTCGGTGCTGGTGAGCTTGGCAGGTTTTTATGCGCTGTTGTATGTGATGAGCTGAGAGATTGGATTAAACGGGCTAAGCTTGAGTTAATTGATGTAAGTATTAAGCTTGCGCAGTCATAAAATGGATATTTTGCAGTAAGGCGAAGGCTGATGGCGTTATTTTTTCCTGCACGCAGTGCTTGTACATTTGATACAACAGGTGAGCGACGCTTTGCCGAGCGTTTAGAAAAGAAGCTCGAAGACGATTATTTGTGCTGGTTTAATGTGCCGATTGGGCCTAAAGCGTTGCAGCCTGATTTTATGGTATTGCATCCTAATCGCGGTATTTTGATTTTAGAAGTTAAAGACTGGAAAATTGATACCATTCACTCGCTTACCAAGGGTGAGGCACAGTTAAAAGTTGCTGGTGAATTAAAAGTAGATAAAAACCCGCTGACTCAAGCCCGAATTTATGCGCTGGAGGCTGCAGTGTTACTGCAAAAAGATGGTCTTCTTAAGCAAATGTCGGGTGCCTATAAAGGCAACTTGATTATGCCTTATGGCTGGGGCGTAGTGCTCACCAATATCACTCGCAAACTGTTTGAAGAGCACCAATTAGGTGCTGTGATCGACGAAGGGCGGGTTATTTGCCAAGATGAGATGCTTGAGTCCACGTCAGCAGAAGATTTCCAGCAGCGTTTATGGGAGATGTTTCACCAAGTTTTTCCTTGTCAGTTGAGCCAAGAGCAAGTCAATCGCGTCCGTTATCATTTGTACCCTGAGGTACGCATCAACGTGGACAGCGGTCAATTTGGCTTGCTGACTGAGGCGCAAGCTCCGATGCCGTCTTTACTTAAAGTCATGGACTTACAACAAGAACAATTAGCGCGGTCTTTGGGGCATGGGCATCGGGTTATCCATGGCGTGGCTGGCAGTGGTAAAACAATGATTTTGGGCTATCGTAGTCAGTATTTAGCTGCCTTATCAAGTAAACCGATTTTAGTGTTGTGCTATAACAAATCACTGGCTAGCCGTTTGCAGCAAGTGATCCAGCAAAGCCAAATGGGTGAGAAAATTGAGGTGCAACATTTTCATGGCTGGTGTGCACAACTTTTAAAACGTCACCAAGTTAAAGTTGCCGAAGGCAGTGCTCAGTATTTCCAGCGACAAGTTACGAGTACGATTGACGCTGTGCAAACAGGTAAAATTGATCATCACCAATACGCTGCGATTTTGATTGATGAGGCGCATGATTTTGAATCCGATTGGTTTAAGGTGGTAGTGCCTTTGCTGGATCCTCAGAACGATGCTTTATTGGTGCTGTATGATGATGCGCAGTCTATTTATAACAAGAAGAAAACCCTTGGCTTTACTTTCTCTAGTGTTGGTATTCAAGCGCGAGGGCGCACTACGGTATTGCGTACCAACTATCGCAACACATTAGAAATTTTGATGGTGGCCAAGCATTTTGCGCAAACCCTCTTTATTACTACGGATGAGCAGCAAGAAGATCGGATTCCAACGCTTAATCCTGACAGTGCAGGGCGTCGCGGTGACATGCCTGAAATGCACCATTTTGCATCCGCGCAAGATGAGTGGCGTTATATCGCAGAGCGCATTGGGCAGTTGATAGGATTGGGTCTTTCGCCTGATAAAATCGCTATTCTCTATCGGAATGGGCATCAGGCTGAAAGCGCCGAAAAAGCATTAGCTTTGAACGGTATTGCTTTTGCCAGTACGCGGGATGATAGCAGTAAACGTCATCTATTTAGTGCTGAACCAAGCGTTAAGATTGTCAGTATGTTTTCCAGTAAAGGCTTGGAATTTGACACGGTCTTTATTGCACATCTCAACCAAATGCCGAATAAGAAAACTGACCTAGAAAGCGAAGCGCGTTTGCTCTATGTGGCCATGACCCGCGCGATTGAAATGCTAGTCTTTACCTGCCATGGCAGCTCTGAGTTTACCGAGCAAGTGCGGCAAGCCATTGCGCATGCAGATGCACTCTAAAAAACGGCAAGCTCTGGATGCGCTTGCCGTAGCACTATGGTTTTACGGCTTCGCCTCACTGACCTTATCAACTAAATACACCAAGTGCTGATAGCTCAGGTTGCTGTAGCTGCTGAGCCCTGCTTCACAGGTACGGCTGGTGGAAAAACCTGCACTGCAGCTGTCCACTTGCACCGCTAAATCGCGCAGAGCGTGTTGGTTGAGAGCGGGTAGGGTAAAACCTTTATCGCCGGCAAAGCCGCAGCAATGAATCCCTTCTGGCACGACAACTTCTGCCGCACATTGTTTGGCAATCGCCAGAAAGTTAGCCGCTTGATTAAGGTGCTGAGTGCTGCAGGTGATGTGCACGGCAATTTTACTGTCGAGCGGCTTAATGGTTAAACGCGGCAGGATTTCTTCACGCAGAAAACGCACCGAGTCGTAAATGTTTAAGCGCGGATCATTCAGGTCTTTGAGCAAACGTAAAGTGCAAGGACTGGTATCTGAATAGATTGGATCTTGCCCATTACGGCTGGCGCGTAACAACATTAAAGCCAATTCATTGAGTTTGTCTGCGGCTTGTTGCGGGTAGCCTTTTGAGGCAAAGGGTTGGCCGCAGCAGTGGCTGTCCATGCCTTCTGGGTAAACCACTTGAAAGCCTGCTTTCTCGAGCAGTTGTTGGGTTTTCTCGCGCAGCGGTGTTTGCTCGGCATCTAGGTGTGCGGGCCCCATCACTTGCGAGACGCATGAGGAAAAATACACCACACGTGGCTTATCTGCTGGCGCGCTGTGGTCGTTTATTGCTTGAGTAAACTTAACCGCTTGTGGGGTTGCGGGTAGATAAACGGGTAGGTCAGTGAGGCGCTGATGCAGCTGTAGCGACCAACGGTACATGCGTGGCGCACCGAGTATTTTACGCGCCAACTCAGCGCTGCTCAGCGCCCAGCGTGCTGCACTGGCAGCTCCGGCAAAGGAGCGAGCAAGACGCTGCGCTATCTGCGGATGCTGCGCTTGCTGGGCACGCAGTTCACGGACTAAGTCGCCGGTATTGATGCCGACCGGGCAACGCTGTGCGCATAAACCGGTGGCCGCGCAGGTATCCACACCGTGGTATTGATAGCGCGCTTTAAGTTCGGTGGTATCAATGCCTTGGCGTTGTTTGTCTTGAATATCGCGCCAGGCAACGATGCGCTGGCGTGGTGATAAGGTTAAGCCGTGTGCAGGGCAGACCGGCTCGCAAAATCCGCACTCAATGCATTTATCAATCAGTGGGTTGGCCTCTGGCATCGGCTTGAGGTTTTTTAAATGGATTTCACTGTCATTCGACAACACCACATCGGGGTTTAAAATACCCTGCGGGTCGAGCAAGCGTTTGATCTGCCACATCAGTTGATAGGCATCGCTGCCCCATTCCAGCTCAACAAAGGGTGCCATATTACGCCCCGTGCCGTGCTCGGCTTTGAGTGAACCGCCAAACTCAACCGCCACCAGATGACTGACCGCCTGCATAAAGGCGCGGTAACGTGCGACTTCTTCCGGCTGATCAAAGCGTTGGGTGAAGACAAAGTGCAAATTACCTTCCAACGCATGACCAAATAAAACCGCCTCGTCATAGTGGTATTCATCCAGCAGCGCGAGCAAGCGATTCACCCCAGTAGCCAAATGCTCTAAAGGAAAAGTGACATCTTCAATAATTACTGTGGTGCCGTTCTCACGTACCGCACCGACCGCTGGGAAGGTGTCTTTACGCATCCGCCAAAGCAGCTCATACACTGTTGGGTCTTGGCTGAAAGCGATGTGCTGTTCTTTAGAGAAAGGTTCTATGGCCTGATTGATCTGCTGCAGCTGCTGCTCAAGCAGTTGATTGTCAGCCGCGCGCGACTCCACCAATAATGCGCAGGCGCTGCGACCCAGTTGCTCAATCCAGTCGGGCATCCCAGCCATATGCTGCACACTGCGCAGGCTGCGTCGATCCAGTAGCTCAACGGCAGAAACAGGCTGTTGTTTTAATACCACGACGGCTTGGCAGCAAGTTTCGACATCGGGAAACACCATCAATGCGGTGGCTTTGTGCGGGTAGTCCGGCACCGTGTCGTAGGTGACTGAGCTGATAAACCCCAGCGTGCCTTCGGAGCCGACCATCAGATGCGTCAAAATATCTAAAGGATCGCTAAAATCAATCAACGCATTCAGCGATAGACCGGTGGTGTTTTTTAAGCGGTATTTGTGTTTGATCTTTGCCGCCAGCGCTGTGTTGCGGCGGGTGTCTTCTGCCAGCTGACTCAGTTGTTGTAAGAGCTCAGCGTGGCTGTTTCTAAACTGACTGATGCTGACTAAATCGGCACTGTCCAACAGACTGCCATCAGCCAGTAACAAGCGCATGGCAGATAACGTTTGGTAGCTGTTTTGCGCAGTGCCACAGCACATGCCGCTGGAATTATTGGCGACAATGCCACCAATTTTAGCGGCATTAATCGACGCCGGGTCAGGGCCGATTTTGCGTTGTAAATGCGCCAAGGCCTGATTAGCATGCGCGCCAATCACCCCAGGCTGTAAACGAATACGCTGGCCGTTGTCGAGAATCTCTTTGTTATTCCAACGGTCACCTAAAACGATTAATACCGAATCGCTGATCGCTTGCCCCGACAAACTGGTACCGGCGGCGCGAAAGGTTACCGGCACCTGTTGGGCGCTGGCCTGTTGCAGAATAAATATCACCTCGGCTTCTGACTCAACGCGAATCACCAGCTTGGGCAGGAGTCGATAGAAACTGGCGTCAGTGCCCATGGTTAGCATGGAGAGCGGGTCAGAAAAGCAGCGCTCGGCTGGAATCTGTTGCTCGATGGCGCTTAGAAACGTTGCCGGTAAACTCATGCATCCTCCACGATCAACACGATCAAATCTTTCGGGCCATGTGCGCCATACGCGAGTACTTGCTCAATATCGGCTGTTTTGGACGGGCCCGAAATCAGTAGTAAGTTACTTGGCATGGGTGTTGGCCAATGTTGCTGCGCCTGATACAGGTTGTCATGGATCTGACTGGCATTGAGTAAAGCAATATGCAGTGGCGGCACTAAGCTCATTAGGCGCGGCTCAGCGGGGTTGGGCTGCACCACCAGTGTTCCGGTTGCGGCAATGCCTGCCAAGGTGCCGGTAAAACTGGCGGGTACATCATCAAACAGCTCGCGCTTCCACGCTTCAATTGGGCGGTCATAGGCCAGTAATTGCAAAGGGTTTTGCGCCGCTTGGCAATGGTCGCTAAAGACTTCACCGTGCGCTGTGTTAGGTGCCAATAGCAGTTTATGGATGTTGCGCGCTGCTAATAAGTCGCTGAGCAACTTGGGCCACTCATCACGGTTGGTCAGGAGTACTTCACTGTGTACCGCTGTCATCAGCTCTTTTAGGCGGGTGACGCGCTCTGCTGGCGCATAACGCCAAGGCTCATCGACCAGCGTCGCATCAAAAGGATCAGCAACCGGTGTGGTGCCCGCGAGACTGCTGCGTAAGCTGGCGAGAATCTTCTCTCTAGCACTCATGATTTTTTCTCCAAATGCGCTTTGGCTAACTCATGCAAACTGCGCGCTGCGGGTTTCGGCGCGCTATGGTTTTGTGTCCAGGGACCGAGGTTCTTGGGTGTTAAGCCGGCGAAGCGTGTGGCGAAAAATGTGCCGATTTTATACAGCCAAGGCAGGCTATTAAAATACTGCCAGCCTTTCCACAGGAGGCGCTCTGCGCTTGAGTAACGGCTGCCTTGTCCATCCATCACCTGACCAGTTTGTTGCGGTGATTTAACGTTCTCTTCGCGCAAACGGCGCAACAGCGCAGGGATGGGGATTTTCACTGGGCAGACTTCACCGCACGCGCCGCAGAGTGACGAAGCCGATGGGTGATCTGGCGTGTTTTCTAAACCCAACAAGTGCGGCGAAATGATTTTACCGATGGGACCAGGGTAAACGGTGCCATAGGCTTGACCGCCAATCCGGGTATAGACAGGGCAATGATTCATACAAGCACCGCAACGGATGCAATTGAGGGTTTGCCGCAGTTCGCTATCGGCAAAGGCTTGGCTGCGACCGTTATCCAGCAATACTAAATGCACTTCTTCTGGGCCATCGAACTCGCCGGGTTGGCGCGGTGCAGAAATCATATTCACGTAGGTGGTAATGCCTTGACCGAGTGCCGAGCGGGTCAGCAAGGACAGTAGCGGTACGGTGTCTTGTAAATTGGCGACGACTTTTTCAATCCCGGTTACCGCGATATGCACCGGCGGCACCGTGGTCGACATACGGCCATTGCCTTCGTTTTCTACCAACAATAAAGTGCCGGTTTCGGCGACAGCAAAGTTCACTCCAGAAATACCAATGTCAGCATGAAAGAATTTCTCGCGCAAAATACCACGAGCAGACTGAATCAAACTATCGACATCATCGGTGTAGGGCAGGGCTAAGCGGTGCTCGAATAAACGCCCAACTTGCTCAGCATTCTTATGAATGGCCGGCATAATAATGTGTGTGGGTTTTTCATTATCCAGCTGAATAATGTACTCGCCCATATCCGACTCAAGCGCCTCAATGCCGTGCTCAGTTAAATGCTCATTCATGGCCATTTCTTCACTGACCATGGATTTGCCTTTAATCACCTGTTTGGCATTGCGCGCTTGCGCGATCTTCAAAACAATGGCATTGGCTTCATCTGTGCTGCTGGCCCAATGCACTTGAATGCCTTGTTGGGTTAGGTTGGCTTCCAGCTGTTCCAATAAATCGGGCAGTTCGGATAAAGCGCGTGCGCGAATTTTATTGCCCAACTCGCGCAAGTTTTCTCGCTCATCTTCATCGGGCATGGAGATGATGCGCTTGCTGATCAGCGCATCCATGGCGCTGCGCATATTGTTACGCAACTGTTGGTCTTTTAAGGACAGACGTGCGTTGGCTTTGAGATTGCGCGCGGTCACATCGACGGTGTGAATCCGTTGATTGCTCATTCGCTCGCCTCCTGTTTAGCCTGCGTGCGCTGCCATAAAAAACTGGCGAGATGTTGTCCGAGCAAGGGCATGTTTTGTTTCTCAAAGGCACCGTTGATATTCATTAAGCAACCGCAGTCGGCACTGACCACCTGCTGTGCGCCACTGGCCAGTAAAGACTGGGTTTTATCGGCGACCATCGCACCCGCAATATCAGGCATACGCACCGAGAAAGTACCGCCAAAACCACAGCATTCGCTTTCGTGGTCATGCTCAACCCGTTCAACCTGGGCGAGCTGACCGAGTAATGCGCGTGCATGCAAATGGGTGTTCATTTCGCGACGGGCTGAGCATGAGGTGTGCAGAGCAACTTGCAGCGGTGCGCCTTGGTCAGCAAGTTGCACCTGGCAGACATGCAGTAAGAATTCAGCCAGTTCATAGGTGCGCGCAGCTAAGTGTTGCACTTTGGCCAAGGTGTCGGGTTCGTCTTTGAATAAGTCGGCGTAGTGTTCACGAAACATCCCCGCACAGGAACCAGAGGTCACCACTACGGGCCAGTCGTTGTCAAAGAGTTTGAGTTGTGAACGCGCCACTTCACGGGCTTGCTCGGTATAGCCAGAGGTGTAGGCCGGTTGCCCACAGCAGCTTTGTCCTTGCGGGAAATCAACACGAATGCCTTCACGCTCTAACAAGTGAATGGCATCCATCCCTGCTTCTGGGAAAAACAAATCCACTACGCATGTGCCAAATAAATACACCTGAGCGGGTTTGCCGGTTGGGTAAGTGCGCGCGGGTTTGCGTGGCGGTGCAACCCGAGTTTCTTGAGGCCCGGCGTTATAGAATTGATGGCTCATGGTCAGCTCCGACAGCGTGAAGATGGAAACGCAAACGGGTCAGGCGGGTGTTCAGTGTACGCCTGACCCGTTTCGAATATAGCGTTAAGGCATTAAAGGGTCACTGATCCCCAGTACATTGACGGCAAACAGCACAATCAGGCCGGTAAAAAATACGTAGTACAAGGTCGGCCAAATGGTTTTTCTTAAGGTTGAACCTTCTTGGCCGAGTAAGCCAACAGTCGCCGATGCGGCAACCACATTATGAATGGCAATCATATTGCCAGCGGCTGCGCCAACGGCCTGACCGGCAACAATGAGTGCGGTAGAAATACCGAGGTTTTCCGCTACACCAAACTGGAACTGACTGAACATCATATTGCTGACGGTGTTCGAACCGGCAATAAAGGCGCCGAGTGCACCAATACTCGGCGCCAATAGCGGATAAATGCCGCCGACGCTATCCGCAATAAAACGCGCCATAGCAATCGGCATGCTCGGAATATCCGCCGCATTGACGCCGGAGTTAATCAGAATGCGTACCATCGGCACGGTAAACAGCAAAACAAAACCGGCACCGAGTAAAACACGGCTGGATTCGCTTAAGGCTGCACGGAAGTGCTGCCATTGCATCTTGTGTAAAAAATACGCGCTGCAAGCGACAATCACTAAGATTCCACCGGGCAAGTACAGCGGCATAAAGTCAGCATTGACTCCAACTTCACCTAAGATATTGGGAAACTTAATCACCACGGCTTTCATCGCGCTACCGACGCTTGGGAATACGCGGCTGATCACCAATAGTAAGCCGACTAAAACATAGGGAAGCCATGCTAACCAGCTGCTCATCGGCTTGCTGGTCAGGTTATCCAGTTTCATTTCAATTGAGCCCAGCCACTCGCTGGGCCATTCTTTGGCTGGGGCAAAATCCCAAGTGGTTTTGGGGGTAAGAAAATTAAAGCGCGCAGCGGTGGTAACAATCGCTAAGCCGATTAACCCGCCTAACAGTGAGGGGAACTCTGGGCCTAATAAAATACCGGTCAGTGCATAAGGGATGGTGAAAGCGACACCGGCAAATAATGCGAATGGAATAATTTCAAAAGCGGCTTTCCAACTTTTTTCTTTACCAAAAAAGCGCGTGAGCATTAAAACCATAATCAATGGAATAACGGTACCGACGATGGCGTGAATAATCGCCACTTGATTGGTGATCAACTGTAGAAAACTCGCCCAGTCTGAGCCATTGGCTAAGAGCTGCGTGCCAACGGTTTGACTGTCTAAACCACTGGTAATACCAATGATAATCGGTGTGCCAACAGCGCCAAAAGAAACCGGTGTGCTTTGCACTAGCATGCCCAGCATTACCGCCGCCATGGCGGGAAAACCGATTGCCACCAATAACGGCGCGACAATCGCTGCTGGCGTACCAAAGCCTGAAGCCCCTTCAATAAAACAGCCGAATAACCAAGCGATAATAATGGCTTGCACCCGACGATCTGGGCTGATGGTCATAAATCCGGCACGAATCGACTGGATTCCACCAGAATGCTTTAGGGTGTTGAGCAGGAGAATAGCGCCAAAAATAATCCACAGTATTCCCGCAGTAATGACCAGCCCTTGCAGGGTTGAGGCTAGAATTCGGTTAAAACTCATTTCCCAGAAGAACAGCGCAATTGTCGCCGTCATGGCGAAGACTAGCGGCATGGCATGCTTAGCCGGCCAACGTAGGCCAATCAGCAAGATGGCGGCGAGTAAGATTGGTGCAAAGGCTAGTAGAGCCAGTAAACTAGGCGACATAGTGCAACTCCAATAGCTGCTCTATGCAACTGACGGGGGTAAAAACAAAGGTAGACATATTTGACATGGTTTAGGCCCTTCGATGTTGTTGTTTTTATTAAATTGGTCATACCAGTTGACAGTGTGGCTTTTTTAGTTAAATACGCTGGGCGTTATCTGTCAAATATTTTATCCGCTACTTTAGTCGTGCAGAACGCTCTGAAATGATTCTGCAGGCGCGTTAAGCGCTGTTGAGAAAGGGCGTTTGTGTTAGCCTGTCGCGCCTCAATAGGCTGTTTTAAGTAGGAAGAGAAGAGCGCCATGAGCTTTGCACATATACAGCAACGCCGTTTGTCGGATGACATTGTTGAGCAGCTGGAGACCATGATTTTAGAAGGCGTACTGCAAGCAGGTGAGCGTTTGCCTGCGGAACGTAAGCTGGCTGAGCAGTTTGGTGTGTCACGTCCATCGCTGCGTGAAGCGATTCAGAAAATGGTGGCGAAGGGCTTATTGATCAGCCGTCAAGGTGGCGGTAATTATGTCAGTAAAGAAGTGGGCACGACCTTTAGTGATCCGCTGCTCGGCTTGCTTGCAGAAAAGCATGACGCGCAAAAAGATTTGCTTGAGTTTCGTCACACTCTAGAAGGCGCTTGCGCGTATTACGCAGCGCTGCGTGCCACTCCTGCGGATTATGAGCGTTTAGATGCCGCGTTTGCACAGTTAGAAGCCTGTTATGCCGGTTCTGCAGAAAACTGCCGCACTGAAGAAGGTTTAGCGGATGCGCGTTTTCATTTAGCAATTGCTGAAGCCAGTCATAATGTGGTGCTACTGCATACCATTCGTGGCTTATTTGATTTGTTGCGCGGTAACGTCGTGACCAATATTGGCGGCATGTATATGCAGCGCAGCGAAACACGCGCCATGTTGATTGAGCAGCATCGCAGCCTCTATCACGCTATCAAAGCAGGTGATGCCGAGCTGGCACGGCAGTTGTCCAATCAGCACATTGAATATGTCTGTGAAGTGCTGGCTGAAGTGGATGAAGAACAACTGCGCGTGCAGCGTTCAGAGCGACGTAAGCGTATTTAGCCGTTAATAGTATGCGCAAACATCGGGGCAGGTGAGGCGCTGGTAATCGCTGGAATAATCAATCCATGTGGATAAATGTCGCGAATGATTGCGCTTAGCTTAATACAGCGAGTAGCTGCATAGGCACGCCAATCTAGCAGCTGAGTTAAATTTTTTAGTAGAATAAATTTCGATATAAAGTTTAAGACATAAAAAGCATGTCATAAGGTAGATCTACGATGAGCAGTTTGCGTGAGAGACAGAAGGAGCAACGCAGGGAAGCGATTCTTGTCGCCGCGATGAATTTATTTGTGAGCAATGGCTACACCGCAACCAAGGTTGAAGAGATTGCCGCAGCGGCTGAAGTGTCAGCACCAACGGTATTTAATTATTTTGGTAGTAAGCAAGCAATTCTCTTTGCTTTGGTCGATAGAGCGGATTGCTGTGCAGTCAGTGATATTCGGTCGCAGATGGAGCCGTTTGATAATGCCGTCGATGCCTTGTGTCATCTCCAAATTGCAATTATCAAGTATGAGCTTGACGCTTTGCCTATTTCGGTCTGGCAAGAGCTTATGAGTCTCTGCTTTAACGGTTCGATTTCCCAAAGTATGGCGCAAATCAACACGCGACTCTCTAAAGAGATCGCAGGCCTACTTCGCGAGCTGCAGGCACGCGGTATGCTGAGCGCCAATTTTGACCCTGATGCCGTTGCTGATCTCTTAAATGACTACTGCGTTTTATTGTTCGCACGGTTTGTTCATCAAGAAGAACCTGACCTAGAAGCGCACGCAAAAAGAATTCGCCTCGTCGTTGAGTTAATCTTCAACGGCCTGCGAGCTTAGCGTGCATTCCGGCGGCATTATTTGAGCGTCCTTTCGCAACTGTAGAGCTTTCAGCACTAAGAGCGTTCAATTCACATCTCTCCGACAAAATCGTTCAACTGCTTTCGCGAATTAAAGTGTGTGCTATGTGTAGTGAGGGTCTTATGTCGGCTCTTTTCACTGTGTTATCAGGCGGCTGCTTCTCTTTTGCTGTCATCCACTTCTCGTATCAAGATAAGCGCTAATAAAAAGCATGCCAAGTTAGCAAGTAAGTTGCTTTTCGCAAATTACTTTTAGTTGACTAAATAATTTAATTTAAATAATATTATTCGTTTCCGTCCTTGCTATCTCAATATGAATAATAATATGCGCAAAGCAAACCATTCGATAATCGTGCTTTCTTCGGAAGTGCTAGGTAGCACACATATTTCAAAGTGTGCTGATGTGTTTGCAAAGACAGTGCTGGTGGTGGGGATGACGATGGCGGGCATGGCGAATGCAACCCCAATCTCTACCACCTGGACAGGGGCGGTCGATTCCGATTGGGGTAAGGCAGACAACTGGGATAGCGGTTTGCCGGCGCCATCAGGTGGTGCATACATCAACGACGACTACCTCGCAGTCAACCAGCCGACCCTTAGCACTACTACGCAGAGCCTGACAGGTACCGTGGTTGATGACTCTGGAACGCTGATAATTGCTAGCGTTGGCATTCTTAATTCAACCACTGTGTTCATATCGAATTCTGGAATGGTAAACAACGCCGGCCTTATTAATGGCAAGGTTGAAATCACAAATAACAGCAAGCTGATTACCAGCGGCGATATTACAGGCTCTATTTTTGTCGGTGACAATAGCCGACTGGAGCTTTCAGGTAACGCAAAAGTCGGCCACCTTTCTTCAGGCGGCGCGGTCCAGCTTGGCAGCAATACCCTGACTGTGGATCCCCCCAGTCTTACAGGTGGTACTTTCTCAGGCGTTATCAGTGGCACTGGCGGATTGATCAAATCCGGTGGCGGTACACAGGTGCTCACCGGCGCTAATACCTACACAGGCACAACAACCCTGGAAGCCGGCGGCCTCACGCTTTCAGGCGGTTCGGCAATTGCCAATACGGGCGCCGTGGTAGTCAACGGCGGTGTCTTGGCGCTTACACATAGCGAAACAATCGGCGCCCTTTCGGGGATCGGTGGCACGGTCGAGCTTGGCAGCAATAGCCTGACGATGCAGGCCAACAGCGGTAGTACCGCCTATGCAGGTGTTATCAGTGGCACAGGTGACATCAGCAAAACCGGCGCGAGTACTTTGGCCCTGTCAGGCATCAACACCTACAGCGGGGCCACGCTTGTTAACGGTGGTTTGCTGACGGTGAATGGCTCGATTGCCAATTCTGCCGTGACCATCAGCAGTAGCGGCCGATTGGGTGGTACAGGCACTGTCGGCTCGACGACTATCAACGGCGGCGTGTTTGCCCCCGGCAATTCCATCGGCACGCAGACGGTAAATGGCAACCTGACCTTGAGCGGTACCTCTACCTATGAGGTGGAGACCGATCCGGCAGGTGCCGGTAGCGATCTGATTCAGGTCAACGGCGTGGCGAACCTGGGCGGGCAGGTTCGGCATGTGGGCGAAAGCGGTACCTATCTGCCGTTTTCCACGTACACCATTCTCAGCGCCACCGGTGGCTTTGCCGGTAGCAGCTTCGCCGGTGTGACTTCGGACTTTGCCTTCCTCACGCCGTCGCTGACCTATGACCTGAATAACGTTTACCTCGGCTTGCAGCGTAACGACACTGCGGTGGTCGACTTGGCCCAAAGCCGTAATCAATTGGCTACCGCTGGCGCGTTGGACAGCCTGCCAGCAGGCAGCGCCTTGCAAAACGCATTTCTTGGTTTAACCACCAATGCAGTGCCCGGCGCTCTGAATGCCCTGTCCGGCGAGCTGTATGCCAGCGCTGCCGGTGCCGTGCTACAGAACAGCCAAGCATTCAGCAACAACTTGCTGCAACGCTCCGGCCGCTTGCTGGATGAAAGCCAGCGCAGCGCTCTGCCACTGTGGATCGAGACGCAAGGCGCGACCCGACGCAATGACGGCGATAGCAACAGCGCAGAAACCATTCAACGAGGTGGTTCGGTGTCTTTGGGCGGTGAGTTAGCGATGCCCAATGACTGGATTCTGGGCGGTGCTTTCCGTTATGGCGATCATCGACTGAGCGTGGATGATCGTAATTCCGATGCTGATATCGACAGTTATAGCATTGGCCTTTACGGCCGTTGGGCGCAGCCGTTTGCTGGCGGCAGCGTGCGCATGACCTTGGGAGGTGTCTACGGTTTGCATAACATTGACGCCGAGCGCGATATCTATACTTCAGGCTTACGGCAATCATTGCGTTCCAATTATGACGTTACCAGTCATCAGGTTTTTGCTGAGCTAGGCTATGTCATGGATATGGGCGCTGATCTTAAGCTTGAACCATACGCCAACCTAAGTTGGACACAAACGAACAGTGATAGCTTTACTGAGAAAGGTGGTTCTGCAGCCCTGCAGGCGCAGAGTCAGAGCAGCGAGAAGACGACCAGTACGCTGGGTCTACGCAGTCAGTTGTCACTAAACAATGATCAAGTGCAGTTGGATGCAGGGTTGGGCTGGCAACATCATTATGGTGAGGTTATCCCAGATACTGATTTGAGCTTTGCGGGCAGTTCGATTTACACCGTGGAAAGTGCTGCACTGGGTCGCGATACAGCGTTACTCGATCTGGGTGCCAGTTATCGCATCGCGCCGGCCATCACCTTGCGTGCTGGCTACAGTGGTCAGTTTGGCGATAACACCAGCAGTAATGGTGCTAATTTGACCTTGAAGTGGGATTTCTAAAGTTAGTATGCGCCGAATTCCCACCAGCAACAAAAGCTGTAGCACATAAGTGTGAGCGTAGCGGGTGCGGTATTTTTAAGGGTAAATTCTATGCAGTAGACGAAAAGCTTGCTATCAGTTATTTGGTAGCGAGCTTTTTGTGTTGCTATGCGAAGCCTTTAAAACATCACATATGCAAAGCATATGCGCCCGGAAAAACTGATGGTCAAAGCCTGCTGAATCTTAACAATGAGTATTTAGGAAAGAACCCTTGTAGGGCGTGGTGACAGCACGGAGGGTTTTTATGGTGATTACTCGCATAAAGCTACAGGCATAAAAAAAGCCCTGACTCTTTAAAAGTTAAGGCTTTTGAAATGGTTGTGGGAGCAGGCTTTGAACACAAAGTGCATAGTTTTCTACTGGTCAATGCACGCTTAGCGCCCTAGAACTTGAGTGTGAGCCACTAAATATAAAGGGTTGACGCTTTTGAAGAGGCAGTTAATGTGTACTCACTTAGAGAAATATGAGCAAGCATAAATTGCTGCTGCTAGCTGTCTTGCTAAGGCTCAAAAAGCTGCGTATAAACAATGTCTTACTGTTAAATTAACCAAGTAGGCATGGCGACGAAACGCGCATGCTTACTAATATAATGTTATGAGTTAATCAATCACCGAGTTCACAGGGAGTTAACGTGGCAAAATCGAAAAAAATATGTTTTGTGATTATGGGGTTTGGTAAAAAAACCGATTATTCTACGGGCAAGACATTAGATTTAGATAAAACCTATAAAAATATCATCCAACCAGCAGTAGAGTCTTCAGGATATCAATGCGTAAGAGCTGATGAGATACAAGATGCAGGTTTAATTGATAAGAGTATGTATGCATTACTCATGCAGGCAGATTTGGTGGTTGCAGATATATCAACTTTTAATCCTAATGCTATATATGAATTAGGCATTCGTCATGGCGTTCGGCCATATTCAACAATAGTAATAAAAGAAGAAGAAGGTAAAATTCCTTTTGATTTAGACCATACTCGAATATTTCATTATAAGCACCTAGGTGAAGACATTGGCGCAGATGAAGCTGAGCGTTGTCAAAAAGCGTTAGCTGAAACTATCAAACGAGTTACAAAAAACTCTATGATTGATAGTCCTTTATATGATTTCATTAAAGATATTAACCCGCCACAGATTCCTCCTGCTGAATATAAAAAAATTATTGGTGATTTAGCTGATAGAGAAACTCACATATTTGCCATTGTTGAAAAAGCAAAAGACCATATGTTAGATGATGAATTTGTTGAAGCATCTAAATTATGGGAAAAAGCAGCAGAAACAGTGCCATCGGAAGATTATTTTCTTCAGCAACAAGCCCTATCTATTTATAAATCTAAAATGCCTTCAGAAGCTACAGCTTTAGCTGATGCTTTAAGGGTAATTGAAAAGCTTGCACCTGATGGTGAGTCAAATGATCCTGAAACTCTTGGTTTAACGGGGGCAATTTACAAAAGAATGTGGCTTGCTAACTCTGATATTGAGTGCTTAAAAAGAGCGATTAAGTATTATGAAAAAGGCTTTCAGATTAGAAATGATTACTATACAGGTGAAAATTATGCACTTTGTTTAGATATGATGTCTGCAGTTGAAGAAGATGATGATGAAAAAACTTATTATTTAATTGCAGCTAAAAAAGCACGTAAACAAATCATCAAAATTTTAGAAGATGTAGAAGATCAAGTTGAAGGTGGTAGTGGCGGTGTAGAAATAAAGTGGGCATTAGCGACACTATCCAACTGCTACTTCGGTCTAGGTGACGATGAAAAAGGCGAAAAGTTTGAGGCTTTATTTCTTGCGCTAGCTGAAGCTAAGTGGGAAAAAGATACCTTTAAAGATAATAAAGAAAAATTAATAGAATTAACAAGGAGTTAACAATGGCAAAAACATATAGTATTTTTATCAGTCACTCATGGCAAAACTCTGATGCGTTAGTAAGCTTACGAAGGTTGTTAAATGACCGTGGTTACTTTAGCGTGGAGTTTGAAGAGGTTAGTAAGGATGAACCAATTGATTCTTCTAACGCCTATTATATTAAAAAACGTCTGGCTGAAAAAATTGGAAATTCAGATGTCGTACTTGGTCTTGCCGGAATATACGCTAGTCATAGTGATTGGATGGAATGGGAATTAGAAAAAGCTTTAGAGCTTGATGTACCAATAGTTGGAGTTATTCCACGAGGGAAAGAAAGGATTTCAACAACAGTGTCTAGTCGCTCAAAAATTGATGTGCGTTGGAATACCGAAAGTATTGTTGCTGCAATTCGAGATTATGCGAAATAATATAAGTCACTCAAACGGACGCTAAAATGTTGGTTAGAGCTAGTTCATCGAACGTTTATCTAACTATTTAGCGCCCTGAGCAAGGTGTTATATTTAAAATTATATAAAGGAGTATAAAAGTGTCTAACCGAATTTTCGTATCTTACAATTTTAATGACCGAGAAATAAGTCGTAGTATTAGTAGTTTTACACAGTTACACGGAGGCCCTGTAAGGGGTAGTTTCACCTTTGTCAAAAATGATGTTTCTGCTTATGGTGATACAGCCATAGATAAAGAAATTAAAGAAGTTATGTCTGGGTGTGACTCTGCTTTTTTTGTTATAGGAAACAATAGCCATAATAGTCCTTGGATTAATAGAGAGGCAGTTCTCGCAATGTCTAAGGGACTTAAAATAGTAGTTTCTATTTTTCCTAATACGAATGGTGGTGTGCCAAGCGCATTAAGGAATATACCTTATACTGAGGTTAAATGGACACCTTCAAATATAGCCCAAGAATTAAACAAGTAGTATTGTCAAATAAACTCATAACAAGGCATTTAAATGGAACTAAAACAGTTGGTTAGGTTCCGCTTCGCTCCACATTATAACCAACAGTTTTAGTCCGCTTAATGCGGCGTTAGGTGTAAAGAGTACTCGATTAGCTTATGCACATTAATAAATAGGATTAGGTGTTTTGGAAAGTATAAATTATCGTAATGAATTTGATTTGCTATTAAGTAATGCATTCTTCCCAGCAGGTTATGAAATAACTAAAGGCTTGGAATTAGATGGCATTCCTGAAAGTTCAAAATATGAAGGGTTAGCTTTTTCTATAAATGATAAGAGTATCGTGTTCCGAAAAGGTAAAGTTACCCCTGATAGACCAGGTGCTTTTTTAGCTATTTGGAAACGTCCATCTTCTGATAAAGAGACCAAACCTATTCCATTACAATCTAATGATCTAGATTATTTGTTTGTTCAAGTAGAAGAGCATTCAAATATTATAAGTACCGACAAATCAATAAACAACCCCAAATCTGGAATGTTTATTTTCCCTGTTTCATTGCTGGTTAAAAAAGGTATTTTTTCTTCAGAAACAAGCAAAGGAAAAACGGGGTTTCGGGTTTTCCCTCCATGGAGTCAAGATAGAGGAGTCGTTGGGACTAAAGTTTTTTCAGAATCAGGTAAAAAAACTCAGCGTTGGCAATTACCATATTTCGTTGAAATTAATGATGGCTCAATTGATTCTAAGCAATTAAACAAGATACTCGATTAGAATAAAATCTAAAAGCATTAACTTAATAGTGCGGTGTGAATTTACACCTAATCGGGTAGCCGAGGGTTTCTAGCCCTCAGCCCCCACAACACCCTGCATGCGGCTCCGCACAGGGCGTTTCATCAAGAATGATGAAGCTTAATCCAACCATCGCGCAATGCGTACAGACCCTGAGATTTTAAGTAAGCATTTGATAATGCCTGATTAATTCCCGGAGTTTTAGAGCTACGCCATGGGCCTTTGCTGGTAATACCGCATGCAACTGCAGCTTGCACATGAACGCCCAGCCGCATTAAGTTTCTTACTTTAGTGCGCGGCTTGCGCC